>Ga0075106_1000340_pt1 | contig 25051 bp, 29 predicted proteins | sample AntDeeMetag02WF4_FD_69796 | JGI IMG/M metagenome (GOLD analysis project Ga0075106, IMG submission 69796) | Saline lake microbial communities from Deep Lake, Antarctica - Antarctic Deep Lake Metagenome 02WF4 | ecosystem: Environmental > Aquatic > Non-marine Saline and Alkaline > Saline | place... | reverse complement strand
TCCGTGAGATCGTCATCCGCATCATCCGGAAGGCCGAACTGGAGGACGTCGACAAGATCGTCACGCCCGCAGCGATGGGTATCCACATCTCCACGGCCGTCTCGCTGATGACGGACATCCCGCTGGTCGTCATCCGCAAGCGCGAGTACGGCCTCCCGGGCGAGGTCGCGCTGAGCCAGCAGACGGGCTACTCGGAGAACGAGATGTACATCAACGACGTCACGGAGGGCGACCGCGTGCTGGTCCTCGACGACGTGCTCTCGACCGGCGGGACGCTGCGCGCCATCACGGACGCCCTCGACCACATCGGCGCGGACGTCGCCGACGTCGTCGCGGTCATCAAGAAGGCGGGCCCGAACGAACTCGACGAGGGCGGCATCGACGTGAAGACCCTCATCAACGTGGATGTCGACGACGGCGACGTCGTCATCGTCGACGAACACGGCGACGGATAACCCCCACAGAGTCGGACGGCTTCGCGGGTGGTCGGCTGCTTTTCCGTCTGCCGGGGCTACTAGTGAGCAGCCATGCCATCTGCACTGTTCGTCGTGAGCGAGCACGGCTACTGGGGCGAGGAGTGTATCGAGCCGCTGACGACCCTCGACAGCGAGGGCTTCGACATCACCGTCGCGACGCCGAGCGGCGACCCGCCGGTCCTCGACGAGCGCTCGGTCGACCCCGAGGAGGTCGGCGAGGAGACAGCCGAGCGCGTGCGCGAAATCCACGAGACCGACGACCGACTGAACGCCCCGCGGCCGACGTCCCGCGTCGAAGCCGTGGACTACGACGCGGTCGTGTTCCCCGGCGGCCACGGAACCGTGTGGGACGTGAACCAGGACCGCGACGCGCGACGCGTCCTGCGAAACGCGCTCAGTGGCGACAGCGAGAAGGCCCTCGTCGTCTGTCACGCGGTGGGCATCCTCGCGTGGGTCCGCGAGGCGAGAGCCCACGACGAGGACGCCGGTTTCGTCGTCGACGGGCGGGAAGTGACTGGCTTCCCGAACGCCTGGGAGGCCGACATCGTCGACGACGACGGCCGGATGCCGGACGGCCGGAAGCTCCCCTACTGGGTCGAGGAGGAGGTGGTCGCTGCCGGCGGCGACTGGGACGCCGAACTCGACAGCGATACGAGTGTCACCGTCGACGGCGACCTCGTGACGGCTCGCGGGCCCGAATCGTCGGCAGCGGCGGCCCAGACCCTCCTCGACGAACTCGCCGCGTAGCGGGCGGAGAATCCCCACACGGCGTCCGAAACAGAACCCTTAACTGAAAGACCGGGTTACGGAGAGGTAGCGGGATGGGATAGCCAGGAGATTCCGCCGGGCTCATAACCCGGAGATCGGTAGTTCAAATCTACCTCCCGCTACTTCTCCTGCAAAACCGACTGCGCAGTCTCGTCTGCGCAGTTGTTTCCATCCACGTAGTGCGGGCGTAGATTTGAATCCTGAGTGACGCAGCCGAGCGGAGCGAGGACCGTTATTCACCTGTTCAAATCCACCTACCACTACTCTCCTGCGACAACGGCGTTGTCCGGGCCACTGCGGCCGCGAACCCGAAAGCGTTTGCCGAAGCGTCGACTTCGTCCGGTCAATGGAGTACGGTGTGGTCGTCCGCTGGTGGCTCCTCTACCAGGTGTTGCTGGTCGTGGGTCTCCCGTTCGCGGCGCGCGTGTTGCCGGACGCGCCCGACCGCGGGGCGTCGCTGGCGATGCCGACGGCCCTCGTGTTGCTGACGCTGCCGCTGCTGTGGGTCGGGCAACTCGCGTTCGGACTGTGGGTCGTGGTTGGCGTCGCGGTACTGCTGCTCGCGGCGTCGGCGTGGCTGGCTCGCGGCGGCATCGAGGTCGACGCCCGTGCGTACGCGGAGGTGGTCGCGGTGTTCACGGTGGCGTTCCTGTTCCTGATAGCGATTCGCGCGGCGGCGGACGGCGTCCACCCGTTCGCGGGCGAGAAGTTCCTCGACTTCGGCATCCTGCAGAGCCTGCTGCGGGCGGACCGGCTCCCGCCACAGGACATGTGGTTCGCGGGCGAACGCGTCATCTACTACTACGGCGGCCACCTGATGGCCGCGACGCTGTCGCTGCTGACGGGGACGGAGGGACGGTTCGCGTACAGTCCCGCGCTCGCGGGGTTCTACGCGATGGCGGTCACCGGCGCGTACGGACTCGCGAGCACGATAGCGGCCAGCACGAGCGACGGAAACGAGACGGAGCCTGTTCGCGGTTCGACGGCGCTCGCCGTGGCGGGCGTCGTGTTCGCGCTCGCGCTGGTCGCGTTCGGCGTGTCGTGGTACCTGGTAGTGTTCCCAGTGGCGCTCGCGGCGGCCGCGGTCACGCGCTCGCGGCGGGTCCGTGCCGGCGTGCTCGCCGCGTTCGTCTTCGGCTTCGCCAGCAACCTCCTGACCCCGGTGCGCCTGCTGGCGTCGAAGGTCGGTTTCGTCGAGGATCTGGTGGCGGCGGCAGGGATACGGGAGGGCCGCGCGCCGACCATCACGCCCGGCACGTTCGACAGCTGGCACGCGAGCCGCATCGTGGAGACGGGCATCAACGAGTTCCCGCTGTTCGCGTACCTGAACGGCGACCTGCACGGCCACATGATGGACGTCGCGGTGCTGTTCCTCGTCGCTGGCGTGGCCCTGGCCTACTACCGGACCCCGGCCCAGCGCACTCGGCGGCGGATCGGCCTCCTGTTCGGCGCGATGCCGCTGCTGGCGGCGACGATACTGGCCGTGAACACGTGGAGTTTCCCGACGGTGCTCGGCGTGACGGCGCTGTCCGTCGCCCTCGCCGACCCGTCGCCGCACACGCTCGTCCCCGCGCGGTTCCGCGGGCCGTTCGAGCGAGGGGGACGCGTCGGGACGGTACTCCAGCGCGTCGCGTTCGGCGTGGGCGCGGCGGTCGTCGTCGCTGTGCTATCGCTAGCCGTGGTGTGGCCGTTCGTCTGGAACGTCCTCCTGCTCGGCGCGGCCGAACGTAATCCGGCGTTCCTCCCGGAGCCGAGTCAGCTCGGCTCGTTCCTCATCGTCCACGGTCTGTTCCTCGTCTCGCTGGGCGCGTACCTCGTCGCTCGCGGCTCCCGGGACCGATGGGACTGGGCGCTCGCAGGGGTCGCCGCGGTGTTCCTCGTCACGCTGGCCGCGACGTTCGACCTCGTCGTGGCTGGCGTCTCCCTGGACTTCGTCGGCGTGGCGCTGGGCGGACCGCTGGTGGCCGGCGCGTGGCTGCTGCGCCGCCGGTCGCGGGTCGGTTTCGAGGGCGTGCTGGTCGTCGCGGGCGCTGGCCTCGTGGTGCTCGTAGAGTACGTCTACCTCGCGGACAACGCCTCGCCGGAGCGGTTCAACACGGTGTTCAAGGTGTACGCGCAGGCGTGGGCGCTCTGGTCGGTCGCGGCCGGCGTGGCGCTCGCCTCGCTCGCCCGCCGAGGAGTGGGTTCGAACGCTCGACTGCGGTCGGCCGCGGGGACGGCACTCGTCGCCGTCCTGCTGGTCTCGGCGTCGGTTTACGGCGGCCTGGCGCTGACGAATCACTTCGGACAGATAGACGACCCGACCCTCGACGCGATGGAGTACGTCCACGACGAGCGGCCCGGTGAGGCGGCGGCAATCGAGTGGCTGCTCGACAGACCCGGCCAGCCACACCTCGTCTCCGCGCCCGGTCTGACGCCGTACTCCTGGCAGAACCCGGAGGCCAGCCTGACGGGGATACCGACCGTCGCGGGGTGGATTCAGGAGACGATATACCGGGGCGACGAGGCCTACTACACGCGAGTCAGCGACGTGGACATCCTGTTCGAGACGGAGGACCCCGTCTCGCGGGCGGTGCTCCTCCGGAAACACGAGGTCGACTACATCTGGGTCGGACCCGTCGAGCAGGAGCGCTACGAGGTCGCGAACATGGTCGACGAACCCGGCATCTCGGTGGCGACCGTGACGACGACAGTCACCGTCTACGCGGTGAACCGGACGGAACTCGTCGAGACGCAGAACTAGACCGCGAGGTCGCCGGCGCGCTTGATGACCGTGATGTCCTCTGCGTCCGCGGTGTCGACCTCGAGCCAGTGGGGGATGTAGTTGCGTTTGTCGTAGTCCTCCTGTTCCTCGGCGTCGCCCATGACACACCAGAGCTGGACCTCGTCGGGACCGTGCCAGTCGCCGTTGCGCGTCACCTGGAAGAGGACCTTCTCCTCGCCCTCGTACTCGATGATGGCGTCACGGCGCACGCCGGGGTCGCCGTGGATGATGAGCCGTCTCATGCTCGCCGGTTCGGAGCACGCCCGATTAAACGCTTCGAAGCCGCGCGTCGCGAGCGAGGCCGTCGGCGCTCCGGCGGTTCACGTTCGAGTGGCGAGCGCTGCGCCGACCAGGTAGGCGGGCAGGCCGAACAGCGCGAGGACGACGAGCCAGAGGAGCACGACCGGGGCCAGGAGGATGCCCGGGCCGAGCAGCGCGACGACGCCGACGAGCGGTGCTACGACGGCCGCGAGCCTGACCCAGTCACTGACTGCCGCGTCGAGTGCTCCCACGACGGCGAACGTCCAGAGCTGCGCGGCGAGCAGGCCAGCGGCGAGCGCACGACCAACGGTCGGGAGCGCGACCTCGGGGTGCGCGTTCGCCCCGACGACCGCGCCGACCACGCCGAGGAGGAGCGGCGTGCCGACGGCCGCGGCCGCGAACGCTCGCCAGTCGTGGACGCGGTCGGTCACCGCGAGCCCGCCGACCACGAGCCCGGTGAGCGCGGCGAACAGCGGAGTCGCGCCGTGGAGCATGAAGTAGGTGGTCGCCTGGCCGGAGAGCACCAGGCCGACGAGGAGGGCCGCGCTACCGAGCGCCACAGCAGTACCCACGCTGGTAGCGTCCTGGGGCGCCCCCACCCTGGCTGCGAGCGCGTCGACTCCCCGCAGGAGTCCGGCGAGCGCGAGGACTGGCACGGCGAGTACGAGCGCCGCGTTCGCGAGAAACCGTGGTCCCGTCTCGATGGCGAGCGCGACCTGTGTCGCGACAGTCGAGACGGCGCCGTCGTCGGGCGCGAACGCGACGAACGCGGCGGGGAGTGACGCACCCCGCTCCGCGGTCAGGACGCCGTCCTCGGTGGCGGCCGGGCCGGCGGTGACGGCGTGACCGGGTGGCGCGGCCAGCCGGAACCGGTCGGCGTTCACCGTCCACCCCGACGACGCGGTATCCCTGAAGGCGTCGACGAGCACCACGCCGCCCACCGTCGTCCTCGCGACGTCGTTCGAGCGGTACGTCACGGTCACGCGGTCGTCCACGACCTGGATGGTCGCATCTGCTGGGACGGGCGCGAGGCCACCGCCGCGGCCCGCGAGCGCACCGACGACAGCGTCGGAGTTGTCTGCGACCCAGTCACCGTCGGAGCCCGCGAGCCGGTTCGTCACGACGACGCGTGCGCTGCCGTTCTCGAACACCTGCACGTCGAGGGCGCTCTCGGCGACCGACACCGATCCGCCGGCGTCCGCGACGGCCGACTCGAACTGCGACCCGCAGGCGCCACAGACGTCTTCGGGTGGCGGCGCGGCAGTCGTCGGGGCGACCGCTGCGAGCAGGGCGACGACGAGGACTGAACAGAGGGCGAGCGACCGGCGGGAGGGCATATCGGGAGGCTCACAGGACGGCGACTAAAAGCTGTGCGTGGTCGGGCGAATCCGGCCGCCCCGAACCAAACGGATTTTAAACGACCGCGTCATAGCAGCCAGTAACAGAGCTGATCTTACCTATGGAGATGCCACGCCGATTCAACAGCTACTGCCCGCACTGCGATGCACACGAACAGCTCGATGTCGAGAAGGTCCGAACGGGCCGTTCCTCCGGCATGAAGTGGGACGCTCGCCGCACCAAGCGCGCGAACCGTTCCATCGGGAACCACGGCCGGTTCTCGAAGGTTCCGGTCGGCAACAAGCCGACGAAGAAGACGGACCTCAAATACCGCTGCAACGAGTGTGGCAAAGCCCACCTCCGCGAGGGATGGCGCACCGGCCGCCTCGTGCTTCAGGACTGACAATGGCGGGACGCTTCTACACCGTCGTCTGTCCGGACTGCGAGAACGAACAGATCGTCTTCGGGAAGGCCTCCACGGAGGTCGCCTGCGCCGTCTGCGGCACGACGCTCGCGCGACCGACCGGCGGCGAGGCGGAACTCGCCGGTGAGGTCGTCGACACCGTCGAGGCGAGATGAAGTACGTCGGCTGGCCCGGGGAGGGCGAACTCGTCGTCGGGAAGGTCGACGACATCGAGGACTTCGGCGTGTTCGTCGACCTCGAGGAGTACGAGGGGAAGCGTGGCCTCGTACACGTCAGCGAAGTGGCCAGCGGCTGGATCAAGAACGTCCGCGACCACGTCAACGAGGACCAGACCGTCGTCGCGAAGGTGCTCGGCGTAGACGAGTCCGCCCAGCAGATCGACCTCTCGCTGAAGGACGTCAACGACCACCAGCACTCCGACAAGATACAGGAGTGGAAGAACGAGCAGAAGGCCGACAAGTGGCTCACGCTGGCGTTCGGCGAGGACATGGACGACGACCAGTTCCGCCGCATCGCCAACGGGCTGCTCGGCGACTTCGGCAGCCTCTACGAGGGGTTCGAGCAGGCCGCCATCCACGGCTACGAGGCCCTCGAGGACGCCGACCTCTCCGAGGACGAGAAGGAGGCCGTCGTCGAGACGGCCCGCGAGAACGTCTCCGTGCCGTACGTCACGGTCACGGGCTACGTGACGCTGACGTCCCCGGATTCGGACGGCGTCGACGACGTGAAGGCCGCGCTGCAGGCCGCCGAGGGTAACGGCGAGGTGCCCGACGAGGCCGACCTCGAAGTGACGTACGTCGGCGCGCCGGAGTACCGCCTCCGCGTGCAGGCGCCGAACTACAAGACCGCGGAGACGCAACTCGAGACGGCCGCCGACCGCGCCGTCGCGAAGATCGGCGACCTCGGTGGCTCCGGAACGTTCCACCGGGAGCGCCAGCTCGACGAGGAATGAAGTCCGACATCCGGGTGTGTTCGGCGTGGCGCGAGCGCCACGACCGCCCGGTGTACACGCTTTCTGCGAGTTGTCCGGAGTGTGGCGCCGACGCCGAGAACAGCGCGCCCGCGCCGTTCGACCCCGAGGACCCGTACGGACGCTACCGACGCGCTCTTAAGGTGCGCAGCCGCCCGTAGAGACATGGACGAAATCGACATCGCGTGGGCGGCAGAGCCCGAACTGGACGACCCGGTGTTCGTCGAAGGGCTCCCCGGCGTCGGGCACGTGGGCAAGCTCGTCTCCGAACACGTGGTCGAGCAGGCGGACAGCGAACTGGTCTGCCGCATCCACACCGAACACTTTCCGCCGCAGGTGACCGTCGACGACGACAGCGTCGCGGAGCTCGCGTGCGCCGAGGTGTACGCCGTCGACACCGAGGGCCGGGACCTGCTTGTCCTGACTGGCGACCACCAGGCCCAGGACAACGTCGGCCACTACCGCCTGACGGAGGCGTTCCTCGACGTCGCCCAGCAGTTCGGCGCGGAGGAACTGTACGCGCTCGGCGGCGTGCCGACTGGCGAACTCGTCGAGGAGCACGACGTCATCGGCGCCGTCTCAAACGAGGCCCAGAAGGAGCGCCTTGAGGAGGAGGGCGTCGAGTTCCGCAGCGAGGAGCCCGCGGGCGGCATCGTCGGCTCCAGTGGCCTGCTGCTCGGTCTCGGTGGTGAACGCGGCCTCGACGCCGCCTGTCTGATGGGCGAGACGTCGGGCTACCTCGTCGACCCGAAGGCCGCGAAGGCCGTTCTCGCGGTGCTGGAGGGGATGCTCGGCTTCGACGTCGACGAGGAGGCCCTTGACGACCGCGCCGACGAGATGGAGGAAGTCGTCAGCCGCCTCCGCGAGATGGAGGAGGGGCCGAGCCCCGGCGACGAGGACCTGCGGTACATCGGGTAGCGACGTCGACAGGCGTGCGAGTGGTGACCCACGCCCACCGCACCGGTCGAACTGACCGATTCGTTTCATAAACCCCGCCCTTCCGCGCATCCGCTGACTCGGAATCATGGCTTAGCCGTGTCCGCGTCGCTGATTCACGTCCGGGGCTCGGCGTCGCCTTGGCTCCCGCGGACGTGTGTCATCGTTGTGACTACCGCGGAGGAGGTTCATGTAGGCGAACTTCTACGGGAAAATTAATCTGAATAACATTTTCTCTGGGCGTTGGCGTGTGTTGTGGATGTCCCGAGACACCAGCACGCCGACGGACGAGACGAACAGCACGTTCAGAGACTGGTCGCGGCGGACGGTCCTGGAGGTCACCGGCGGGGCCCTCGCTATCGGCGGACTCGGCGGAGCGACCGTCGTCGGGGCGGACAGCCAGGACGAAGGCGACGACGGCGAGGGCGAGAACGGCGAAAACGGCGGTGGGGAGAACGGGGACGACAGTAGCTTTTTCGACGACCTCATCGACCCGACGTGGGGCTACCCGCTGGCGGCCGACGAGACTGGGAGTGTCGACATCGACACCGTCGTAGAACTCGTGACCGTCGAGGGTGAGGGCCCCCAGGAGAACTTCCCGCTCGACCCGGAAAGTGGCGAGGCGTTCCCCTTCGAGTTCTACTTCGACCCGGTCGGCCTCCACGTGATGCCCGACGGTGTCGTCCACTTCCTCTCCGCCTCCGGCGAGCACACCGTCACCGCGTTCCACGAGAAGTACAGCAACCCGGAGATACAGATTCCCACCCGTATTCCGGGAGACGTGGTTGGGTTCACCTCACCCCCAGTCGTCGGCGGTGAGTCGTGGCTCTACCAGTTCGAGACGCCCGGCGTCTACGACCTCCTCTGTCTCCCCCACCTCGGCTTCGGGATGGTGATGCGGGTCGTCGTCGCCGATCCAGAGTCGGCGGACCTCTCCTCGGAGACGTTCACCGTGTCGGCCCCCGGGAATCTGCCGCCGAACATCACGCGCGTCCTCGGCGCTCCCGAACTCGACCCCGCGAACGTCGTCGAGCAGGAGACGGTCGCGTGGGGGGACCTGGCGCTCACCCAGGAGTAACGCACTCCCCTCCCGCTCCCGTCGTTCGACGCCGCCACCTCGACAGGCGGCGAACCATTCTTCCCCAATCAGCGCACACACCTAGGCGTGCTGCCGGAGTGGCTGGCGCTGGGACTGCTCATCGCAGGCGCGGCCTCGGTGGTGGCCGCGGCGCTGTTCGTCCTCGGCGAGTGGCTCTACCCGACCGAACCCGTGAAACCGGCGAGGGAGCGCTCCGGGGAGTGGAAGCGCCGCCGGGAGATCCGGGAGTACCTGCGCGCCATTGACGAACCGTTCGCCGAGGAGCACTTCGTCGCCGGCACCCACGTCGCGTTCTATCTGCCGCGGCGGAACGTCGCCATCACGTTCGACGCGCCGGACTACTTCCGCATCAGAAACTCGAACACGTACGTCGTGCTCGCCGAACACGAGATGCCGGGAAGTCACCTCGGCGGCCGGCTCCCGTTCGAGACGCCGGACCGGGAGGAGTTGTTCGGCGACCCGGAAGAGGATGCGGACGAGGAGACGGACAGCGTGCGGGACGCCTTCGCCACGCTCGGCCTGTCGCCGTCGGCCAGTCAGGCGGAGGTGAAGGCGGCGTACAGGGAGCGCATCAAGGAGGTTCACCCGGACCACGGCGGCGACCGGGAGACGTTCGAGGCGGTCCGAGAGGCGTACGCGGCGGCGCGCCAGGAGACCGCGTCCTGACGCGCTGAGGCGAGCGCGACCTGGCTGCTACGTGAGGTCGGCCACGCGGTAGTTCGCGGGCGCGTCCCGGAGCGGGTCGGTGACGCGGCCGAGCTGGTCCGCGACGGCGACGACGACCACTCGCTGGCCGCGGCTGGCGGCCTCGGCGGCGACCTCGCCCGCGGCGAAGGTCACACCGGGTTCGGTGTCCACCCTGCGGAGCGCGACGACAGCCTCGACGCCCGCGGCGAGCACAATGTCGGCGTCCGCAACGGCGGCACGGAGCCGTTCCGTGTCTACGACGTCGCTGCCGCCCGAGCGCACCGAGGGCACCTGATAGACGGTGACCTCACCGGGGTCGAGGTCGATGATGCCCTCGAAGCCGGTGACGCCGACCTCCTCGTCGGCGGCGGCGTCGGTTGTGGCGACGCCAGTCGCTGGCCCCTCCCCGCCCGGCGTGGCGTGGAGGAGGCCGTCCCGCATCTCGAGAGTGACCGTGTCGCCGGAGTCGACGGCCGCGGTGGCGACGGCGGCGTCCTCCTGGACCGCGCCGAGCACGTCCTCGGAGACCCGGTCGGCGTACCGGCGGACGTCCGCCGAGGTGCGGAGCAGCCAGTCCACGCCCTCCTTCGTGACGCTGTACCGCGAGCGCCCCTCCTTCGTGACGAGGTCGTCCTCGACGAGTTCCCGGATGTACTCGGAGACCGCCTGGCTGGTGACGCCGACGGCGTCCGCGATCTCACCCTGGCTCACGGCCGGCTGCCGGTCCGCGATCTCGACGAGGATGCGAAAGCGCGTGGCCGTGCGCTTGTCGGCGAGGACGTCGACCATACCGGCCCGTCTCACCGCTGTGCCAAAACCGCATCGGTGACCGCCGCAGCTAACTCCCCGGAGCCCCCACGTGTGGGCGTGAGCGACATTCCGCCGTGGGCGGCGTTCGGCGAGCGGGCCGTCCACCTCCCGGGCCCGGACGCCCTCGTGCTCGCGGACCTCCACGTCGGTAGAGACGCCGCCTCCGACGTCGCCCTCCCGCTCGGCGAGCGCAACGACCTCCGGGAGCGCCTGGACGCGCTGCTCGCGGAGTTCTCCCCAGAGCTGGTCGTGTTCGCTGGCGACCTGCTGCACGTCCACGGCACGGTTCCCGACGGTGTCCGGGACACCGTCGATGACCTCGTGGCCGGCGTCGCCGACGCCGGCGCGGCCCTCCGGATCGTCGAAGGCAACCACGACGCGATGCTGGACGCGGTCGACGTCGCCGCGGAGTCGTTCGTGGAACTCGACGACGGCACCGTGGTCTGCCACGGCCACGAACTCCCGCATGTGGACGCCACGCGATACGTGGTGGGCCACCAGCATCCAGCGGTGGAAATCGAGGGACAGCGACGGCCCTGCTTCCTCTACGGACCGGACCAGCACGAGGGACGGGACGTGCTCGTGCTGCCGGCGTTCACGCGCCTGGCGCCCGGGACACTCGTCAACGGACTCACCGACGGCGCGGCCGTCTCGCCGCTGCTCGCAGAACCCGACGGTTTCCGACCGATAGTGGTGAGCGAGGACGAGGCGCTCGGGTTCCCCGCGCTCGCTGACCTCCGGGGGCTACTGTAGGTCCGCCCGGACCGCGCGGGCCGCGACCCGCCCGCTATCCAGGGCGCCGTGTATCGAGGAGCCGTGCGTGAAGTCCCCGGCGAGGTAGACCGACCCCTCGGGGTCGCGTGTGTCCGGCAGGCGCTGGTGGACGCCCGGCGGCTGGGCGAACTGCGCGAAGTCGATGCGGTCCGTCCGGAGCAGTTCGAACTCCCGGAGCGACGCCGCAGGGTACCAGTTCGCGAGCGTCTCGCGGGTCTGCATCTCCAGGTCCGAGTCCGACTCGTCCCGGCGGCCGACGGTCGTCGCGGCGACGAGTTCCCGGTCGTCGGGCGCGTAGTCGGGGGCGACGCCGGACATCGGGGCGACAGTGTTGGGCACCTCTCCCGCGGCGTTGAGGTGGATGCGGTCGCTGGCGCCGAGTGGGTGGCCGGCGGGGACGGCGAACTGCTGGGTGACACAGCCTCGCGCCTCCGTCGGGATGGCCTCGACGCCGGTCAGGTCCCTGCTGGACCGGGGGTCGGCGGCGACCACCACGGCGTCCGCCTCGACCGTCTCGCCGGGCACGCGGACCGACACAGAGCCGTCCTCGGGTTCGACGCGCTCGACGGGCGTGCCAGTGACAAGGTCCACGCCGGCGTTCACCGCGCGGTCCCCGAGTTGTGCCGAGATGGCGCCCATCCCGTCGGCGGGGACGACGGTCTTTCCCTCGGCGAGCATCTTGAACGTGAACTCGAAGACTCGCTTCGACGTCGACAGCGTCCGGTCGAGCGTGATGCCGCCGTAGAAGGGGCGGACGAAGTTCTCGACGTACTGCTGGGAGAACCCCCGGCCGTAGAGGGACTGCTCGATTGTGGCGTCCGGGGCGTCGAAAATGTCGGCCACGGCCGTCCGGCGGAGTTCCGCGGCGAGGCGCACCGTCCGGAGTTTGTCGAGGGTCGTCACCTCGTGATTGAACAGCGACTCCGTGAGCGCGGTCGGGTCACGGAGCGGGTCGGCGAGCACGGAGCGCTCGTCCTCACGGCAGATGACCGCACCGGGTGAGAACGCCCGGAGGTCGAGCGCGCCGTAGTCGAGTTCTCGTTTCGCCGCGGGGTAGGCGGTGAACAGCACCTGGAAGCCGCGGTCGAACGTGAAGCCGTCGGCGTGCGTCGAGCGCACGCGCCCACCGACGTCGGGGTCGCGCTCGTACAGCGTGACGTCGCAGCCGTCCTCGGCGAGGTGTCGCGCCGCGACCAGGCCGGCGAGGCCGCCGCCCACGACCACGACCCGCGTATCAGTCATACTCGGTTGTTCCGCGGCCGACGCCATGAACCTGGGGCTCCCGTGGGTGATTGGCCGCGACCCTCGAAGGGACAGTCCTTTTCTCCCCGCCCACCAACCCCCGCGCATGGAGACGACGCCGGCGTTCCAGGGGCTCACCTGCGTGGACTGCGAGGAAACGTTCGACGCCGAGACGGCGACCCACCGCTGCCCGGACTGCGGTGGCATCCTCGACCCGACGTACGACTACGAGGCCATCGACGTCTCGCCAGAGGAGTTCGAGTCGCGGCGCTTCGATTCGATGTGGCGCTACGAGGAACTGCTCCCGTTCACCCGCGACGCCGCGGTGTCGATGGACGAGGGTGCGACGGCGCTCGTCGACTGCCCGAAACTCGCCGACGAGATGGGCGTCGGTCGCGTGCTCATCAAGGACGAGGGCCGCAACCCGACGGGGACGTTCAAGGACCGCGGGCAGACCCTCGCGATGACCGCGGCCGCCCAGCACGGCGCCAGCGACGTGGCGCTGAACTCCGCGGGGAACGCGGGACAGTCGGCCGCCGCGTACGCCGCCCGCGCGGGCATCGACTCCCACGTCTTCCTCCCGTCGCGCTCGGGGTTCACCAACAAGGCGATGGTGAACGTCCACGGCGGCGACATGACCATCGTCGAGGGTCGCATCGGTGACGCGGGCGCGGCCTACCAGGACGCGATGGACGACCACGACGACTGGTACTCCGTGAAGACGTTCGTCACGCCGTACCGCCACGAGGGAAAGAAGACGATGCTGTACGAGGTCGTCGAGCAACTGGACTGGGAGGCCCCCGACCACATCGTCTACCCGACCGGCGGCGGCGTCGGCCTCGTTGGCATGCACAAGGCCGCAAAGGAGTTCCGCGACCTGGGCCTCACCGACGACCTGCCGGCGATGTACGCCGCGCAGGCCGAGGGCTGCGCGCCCGTCGTCCGAGCGTTCCAGGAGGGCCGTGACGTCCACGAACCGTGGGACACCCCGGACACCATCTGTGGCGGCATCGAGATTCCCGACCCCGGCGCCAGCCCGTGGATCCTCGACGCGCTCCGCGAGAGCGACGGGGGCGCGGTGGCGACGAGCGACGAGGCGATTCTCGACGCCGCGGTGCTCGTCGCCCAGCACGAGGGACTGGAGATGGGCGCGACGTGCGCGGCGGCCGCTTCCGGCGCCTCGGCACTCGCCGACGATGGCGCGTTCGGCCCCGACGACACCGTCGTCATCATGAACACCGGCAGCGGCAACAAGGACGCCGACGTGATCCGCTCGCACCTGATGAGCAAGGGCATCTGAGTTCGCAGCTCCGACGGCCACGCCCCGATTTTTATAGCCGCTCCTCGAGACGCTCCGGCAATGACGACGTTCGACCTGTCTTCGCCGCTCGCGTTCGCGCTCGCAGCGGGCGCCGTCGCGCTCGTCACCGCCTTCGTCGTCGGCACCGTCGCGTTCAGTGACCCCGTCGACGAGGCGGCGCTCCGCGCGGGCACCATCACCGTCGGCGTGGTCGTCGGGACGTTCCTGGTGCGCCGCTCGGACGCGACACGGTAGTCCACCATCCACCAAACCTAAGGATTAGACGGCTCAAACACGTGGTACGAAGATGCTCTCGGACGTGATGGAGGACTACCTGAAGGCGATCTACACGCTCCAGCGCGACCAGGGGCCGCCCGTTCGCACCTCCGCCATCGCCGACCACCTCGACGTGACGCCGCCGACGGTGACCAGCATGGTCGAGAAACTCACCGAGCGAGGCCTCCTGACCCGCGAGAAGTACAAGGGCGTCGAACTCACCGCCGAGGGCGAGACGGTCGCCATCGAGGTGCTGCGCCACCACCGCCTGCTGGAGGCGTTCCTCGCCGACCACCTCGACTACGAGTGGGACGAGGTCCACGACGAGGCCGACGCCCTCGAACACCACATCTCCGAGGAGTTCGAGGCGCGCCTCGCCCAGAAACTCGGCGACCCCACGGTCGACCCCCACGGCGACCCCATCCCCGGCGAGGACCTCGAACCGCCGACGGAGGCGGACACCGAAGTCCTCGCGGACCACGCGGAGGGCGACCAACTGGTCGTCGCGCGCGTCAGCGACCGCGAGGACGAGGAACTGCGCTACCTCGCTGACGCTGGCGTCGAACCCGGCATCGAACTCGAACTCGTCGAGCGGGCGCCCATCGGGATGTTCGTCGTGCGCATCGACGGCGAACTCGTCCACCTCCCCGAGCGGGTCGCCACGTCGCTGCGCGTGCGCCCCGTCGAGCCCGAGGTGAGCGACGTGTGAGCACGTTCCTCGAGATAGCGGGCGTCGCGTTCGCCGCACAGCTCGCGGTGCTTCCCGGCGAGAAGGTGCAGTTCATCATCGCCGGCCTCAGCACGAAGTACGACCCCAGGATCGTCGTCGCGGCCGCGGGGAGTGCGTTCGCCATCTGGACCGCCATCGAGGTGGCCGTCGGGGGTGCCCTGGCGAGCGCGATACCCGGCGTCTACCTCGACGCCGCGACGGGCGTGCTGTTCGTCGTGTTCGGCGTCCTGCTGCTCCGCTCGATGCCCGAGAAGGGCGCCGACGGGCCGCTGTCCAGCGACGGCGGCCTGGTGGCCCTCGACGGTCGCTTCCAGAACGTCTCGCTCCTCGGCCGGCGCCTGCCCCGCTACTTCGGCGGGTTCCTCCCCATCTTCGCGATGATGTTCCTCGGCGAGTTCGGCGACAAGACCCAGCTCGTCACCATCGGGTTGGCCGCCGACTACGGACCGACGCCCGCCATCTGGGTTGGCGAGATGCTCGCCATCATCCCGGTCAGCATCCTCAACGCCACGTTCTTCCACCGGTTCGCGAGCACGTTCGACGCCCGGCGCTCGCACGTCTTCTCCGCGGTGCTGTTCTTCTTCTTCGCGTTCGACACCTTCCTCACCGTCTTCTTCGACGTCTCCATCTGGGAGCGCGTCGTCGCGGCCGCCACCCAGGTCGTCGACGCCATCGCGTTCGCGTCCGTCCTGCCGTGACCGGGGGGCTTTAGTCCGCCCACCCGTACCGTTCGCGCGTGTTCGACGCCGCCGTCTCCCTGTTCGCCGGCGTGGCGCTGGGGCTCTCGCTGGCCGCGCCGCCGGGGCCGATGAACGCCGTCATCGCCGAGGAGAGCGTTGCCCGCGGCTGGAAATCGGGGTTCGCCGCGGGGCTGGGCGCGATGACGGCTGACGCCTGCTTCTTCGTGCTCGCGCTCGTCGGCGTCGTGGCGTTCATCGAGAACGCGCCGACCGTGCGCGCGGTGATGGTGGGCGTCGGCGGCGTCTTGATGCTCTACTACGCGTACGGCGCGGTCCGCGACGCCGGATCGTTCTCCGAGGCCGAAGCTGCCGACGGCCGCGGCTTCCGGAAAGCGTTCGCGCTCGCGCTCGCTAACCCCTACCAGATAACCTGGTGGCTGACCGCTGGCGTCGGCCTGCTGAACCCCGGCGAGATAGCCGCCTTCGGCCTCGAATTGTCGGCGGCCAACGGCGTGCTCACGGTCGCCGGCTTCTTCGCGGGCATCCTGCTGTGGATAATCGTCTTCCCGGCGTCACTGCGCGCGGCCGGCGAGCGCGTCGACGCGCTCGGGAAGAGCGTCGCCTACGTCAGCGCGGCGGTGCTGGCGCTGTTCGGCCTCTCGTTCCTACGGACCGCGGTGGGCCTCTAGTCGCCCATCTCGGGGACTTCGGCCTCGAGCCACTCCTTGAACCACCGCACGCGCTTGCGGCGCTGGTAGGCGATTGACTCGGCGGTGTCGCTCTCGACGCGCTCGGCCGCCTCGTCGCTGCGCTCGAGGACGCGGCCGACCATCTCGGCGGCGTCGACGTGCGTGCGAGCCTCGTAACCCATCCGGAGCAGCATCAGCGCTGCGCCGTTCGCGCCGGCCTTGTCGAGCATGTCCGCTTCCACGAGACACCGGGCCTCGAGCGTGAGGTCCGTCAGGTCGCCCTGGTGGGAGTGCTGTTCGACGGCGCTGCACACCTGGTCGACGAACGACGGCGCGAACTCGCCGTGCGTCTCCAGATACTTGCGGGCGATACGGGCGCCCTCCGTCGCGTGTTTCTCCTGGTCGGCTTCGAGTTTCGCGATGTCGTGGAACAGTCCGGCAACCCGGACCACGTCGACGTCGGCACCCTCCTCGTCGGCGATGCGTTCGCCGATGTCGACGACGTTCAGGATGTGGTTGAACCGGTACTCCGCGGAGTGCCACGGGTACCAGCGCATCCGCCCGCCGTCGTCCTCGTTCTCCACGCTCGCCGCCAGGTAGTCGCGGACGAAGGCGGCCATCTCGTCGAACTGTGAGTCCGAGACGGGCGACTCCTTTATCTCGACGCCCACAGTCTCTCCTCCAGTTCGTGGCGTTCTGTCTCTGTCATTACCTGAACGAACGCTTGTTTCGCTCTTAGGCCTTTTGCAGGCCAGGTTGTTCAAGATGGCCACAGCGACCGCTCCGGCGGCCCAGAGTAAAACGCGCGCCAGAGTCGAGCAGGCCGCCTCGCAGCCCCGTTCGCCGCCTAGTAGCTCGCGACAGCGGCCTCACAGTCACGCATCGCGTCGAAGCGCTCCTCGTCGGGATTCTCGATGGCTACCGATTCGACCGCGACCCACCCGTCGTCGTACACCAACCCCTTCACCCAGTCGTCGGTGCCGAGAATCAGTTTCTCGGTGATGACCACGGGTTCGCGAGTGTCCGCCTCCACCGCCTCCTCGCGGTTCACGGGGACGACCAGTGAGAACGCGTCGGCGTGGTTGAGCCCCGCCACTTCGGCCTCCCGGAGCGGTCGATTCGGAAGCGAGTCGACTGTCCCGTCCATACCAGAGAGAGGGCGTGAGGACGGTTATGTCGTTCGTTTCACGCGTGCACGCCCCTTGTTTTATTCACGTAGTAATAATCCACACAAAGCATATATACGGACGTGCGTTTGCTCCTACACGAGATGGTCGAATGCAAGAACTGTGGGGCGTTCGTGACGAAGGATTACGCCCGCGTATTCACCCCGCCGGGTGTGGAACGACCCCGCGTCTGCCCTGACTGTCCCGACATGGTCCGCGACGGGAACGACGTCCGCGAGGCTCGCGCCACCCGTTCGTGAGGCCAAAGAAACAGAGAGTCGCGCCTACAGGCGCGTGACGTTCGTCGCCCTGGGCCCCTTCTCCGCGTCCTCCATGTCGAACTCGACTTCCTGACCCTCCTCGAGGTCCGGGCCGCCGACGTCCTCCATGTGGAAGAACACGTCGTCGTCCGTTTCGTCGGTCTCGATGAAGCCGTAACCCTTCTGATCGTTGAAGAAGTCGACCGTGCCGGTTGCCATTGTCTGGAACTCCACCGGAAGAATCGGTCCCATTTCACTTAGTTGCTCGGGCCACGTCACGGGTCGGTACTACCCGAAACACCACCCCAGACCGTCTGTCAGGCAGGAACAGCCGCCGAGTCGGGCGGGACCGGCGCTAATCGTCCGCGACCGCCGGACACGAGCGCACGTCGACGCCGGAGATCTCGAAGCGCGCGCCGCCGGCCTCGCTCTCGGTGACCTCGACCGTCCAGCCGTGCGCGTCGACGATCTCCGCGACGATGGCGAGGCCGAAGCCGGTGCCGTCCTCGCTGGTCGTGTGCCCGCGCTCGAAGACCCTCTCGCGGTCGTCCGCGGGGATTCCGGGGCCGTCGTCTTCGACGTAAAAGCCGTTGCAGTCGTCGAGGGCGCCGACCCGGACCGTCACCGACTCGCCGGCGTGGTCGATGGCGTTGCGGAGGAGGTTCTCGAGCACCTGCTGGAGGCGCGCCCCGTCGGCCTGGACCGACCCATCCTCGACGACGTCGAGGGTGGCCCCGGGGGTCGCGACCCGGCCCCAGCACTGGGTGACCAGTTCGGTGAGGTCGACGGTCTCCCGGTCGGTGACTAGCTGGCCCTGCCGGGCGAGGGTCAGCGTGTCGTTGATGAGCGTCGCCATCCGGTCCAGGGCGTCGTCGATCGCGTCGAGCTGTTCGCTGTCGTGTTGCTCCCTGACGAGCTGGAGGCGGCCCTCGGCAACGTTGAGCGGCGTGCGGAGGTCGTGGCTGACGATGGTGGCGAACTCCTCGAGGCGGTCGTTCTGTCGCTCCAGGGCCCGCGTGCGCTCCCGAAGCTCCCGCTCGCGTTCGAGACGCGTCAACGCCTCTCGTGCGTGGTCCACGAGCAACTCCGTGAGGTCACGGTCGGCCTCGTCGAACGCGCCCGTGTCTCGGGAGACCGCCTGGAACGTCCCGCGGTCGGCTATCGGCACGGTCAGCGCCGAGCGGTACTCGGGGTCGGCCGGCGTGATGTCGTACTCGCGGAGGTCGTCGACGAGGATGGTCTCCTGTCGGTGGTGCGAGCGGGTCGCGAACGTGTCCTCGTCGAGGGACGTCCGCTCGAAGTAGCCCTCCGTCTCGAGGTCCAGCGTCCACGCCCGCTGGACGAGCGCGTCGTCCTCGACGACGTCCACCGCGACCAGGTCGAAGTCGAGGATGCCCTCCGCGGCGTCGAGCAGTATCTCGTACACCGCCGCCTCGCTGTCGGCTGCCTCCAGGTCGCTGGCTGCGTCGTGGAGCGCGGCCAGCGCGCGCCCGTGTTCCCCCCGCTCGGTGGCGTCTCGGACCGTACAGACGAGCGTTCCGCGGTCGGTCGTCGCCAGCGTGTGGTCCTCGACGAACGTCGTGCCGTCCGCGCGGCGGCCGGTCGTCTTCCCGTGCCAGTTCCCCTCTTCGTACAGGGTCGGCAGCACCTCCTCGCGGACGACTGCCACGTCCTCCTCTGGGTAGAGAAACGACCAGTGCTCCCCAATCAGCTCCTCTGGGTCGTAGCCGTAGAGGTCCGCGTAGGCCTGGTTCACGTAGACGAACCGCTCGTCTTCGTCGAGGATACTGATTCCCTCCTCGGCCGCCTCCATCGCGTTCAGTTGGCGCTTGCGGTGGGTCTCCACACGGGCTGTCTCGACGTAGTTCAGCACGCGGTTGGCCAGCACTGTGTACTGGTCCGTCCCCCGTTCCTTCTGGAGGTAGTCCGTCGCGCCCGCCGAGAACGCATCGCTCGCGACGGCCTCCGAACCCTTCCCGGTGAACAGGATGAACGGCAGGTTCGGGTCGTCCGCCCGGACCACCTCGAGGAACTCCAGGCCGTTCATCCTCGGCATGTCGTAATCCGAGACGACGCAGTCGACGCCGCCATCGGCGAGCCGGTCGAGCCCATCGCTCGCTGCCGTAGCGGTGACCACCTCGATGCGGTCGTCCTGCCGCTCGAGGAACTCGGCCGCCACCTCTGCGAGCCCGGGTTCGTCGTCGACGTGGAGGACGCGGATCGAGTCGTCCATTGTCGGCCCGTCACGGTCCCGCACTATCAGTGTTTGTACGGTAGTCGTGCGGTCGTTGTCACGTTCTGACCACAACCTCTCCGTCGACGCGCGACGACTGGGGCACCGAGCGCGTTCGGGCCGGAACGGACACCGGGGCTTTTCAGCCGCGAGAGCGAACGAACTGTCATGAACTGGACGCGTGCGTTCCTGCTGTCCGTGGTCCTGGTCCTGTTGGCACTGTCGGTGTTCCTCGTGCTCCCCTTCCTCAACTACTTCCTGCTGTCCGTGTTCCTGGGGTTCGTCCTGATGCCGGCACAGAAACGCCTCGAGACGGTGATGAAGCCGGGGTTCGCGGCGGCCACCATCGTGCTCCTGGCGAGCGTCACCATCATCCTTCCGCTGCTGTACGTGCTCAGAGTGGTGCTCGTCGAGGGGACCACGCTCCTCGAGCGCATCCAGGCCGGAGAACTCGACATCGCCGGCGTGGAACAATCCCTCGCGCGACTGACCGGGGAGCCCGTCGACCTCGCGGGGACGCTGCGGGCGGCCGCCTCCGACATCGGCCCGAGCGCCTTCGACAGCATCCTCGGTCTCGTAGGGACTGTCACGCACACGGTCATCGGCATCGGACTGGCGCTGTTCCTCCTCTTCTACTTCCTCAGGGACGCCGACACCTTCCAGCAGTGGCTCCGCGACCGACTCCCCCTCCCCGACCACGTCCAGGACGAACTCCACGGAGAGTTCCGAAACATCCTGTGGGCGGTCCTCCTCGGCCACGTCCTCGTCGCCGCCATCCAGGGCGGCATCGCGGGAATCGGCCTCGTCCTCACGGGCATCCCGAACGCCTTCTTCTGGACGGCCGTGATGGTCGTGCTCTCGCTGCTCCCCATCGTCGGCTCGTTCCTCGTCTGGGGGCCGGCGTCGGCCTACCTCTTCCTCGTCAACGAACCGGTCGCCGCCCTCGCGCTGTTCGTCTACGGCACCATCGTCGTCGGCATCTCCGACGACTACCTCCGCCCCATCGTCGTCGACCACTACGCCCAGCTCAACCCCAGCATCATCATCATCGGCGTGCTCGGCGGCATCTACGTCATCGGCTTCATGGGCATCTTCTTCGGCCCCATCGTCATCGGGTCGCTGAAAGCCGCCCTCGACGTATTCCACCAGGAGCACGGCGCGTCGCTGTGAGCGTCACAAATGAGAGCGACGCAGAGGTATGAACCAGGGCTCAGGTCTCGAACTCCCGGACCCGTGACCCCATCGCCGAGAACAGCGCGATGCCGATGATGACGGCGTAGAACACCGCGATGGCCCCCACGACGACGATCCCCGGCGTCCCGAGTATCGACGCACTCTGTCGCCAGCCCTGGCCCGACTCGAAGACGGTGATCCGCATCACCCACGAGACCAGGAGGATCAACAGCAGGTAGAGGTAGGTCCGACGGAGCCGGTGAGCCAGGGCCCGGCGGAAGGACATAGAGAACGTCGGTGTGCGGAGTTGCTCGGCGAGTTCCCTCCGCCACTCCCTCGACGGCGTCTCGGAGGGGTCGTACTGTTCGGCGATCACGTCCGTCTGAATCGTCCGCACCCGGTCCCGCCAGACGTCGTACTCCCGGTACCGGTTGGCTTCCATGACGAGGAACGCCGCGACGGCGAACACGCCGATGAGGAGGACGTAGTGGGGGTTGTCCGAACTCGAGAACGCCCACGTCAGAATCGCGGCGACGACCACGACGGCCCAGTTCGTCGTCTGGTCCAGCCGTGACCGCCAGGCCGTCGTCCGTTCGACCTCACCCCGGTAGAACTGTGGCGTGATGTCGTCGACGCGGGAAACCCCCTCCTGTGCGTCGGTCGACTCCTCGGAGCCGCGCCCATACCGTGCCGGTGAACCGTCCTCTGACATGCACGACTGGGTAGTGGAGCCACCGCAAAAGGTAGCAGGTTGCTACCCGATTCAGTCGGGCCCTGAAGGTCGATGGGGCGCCGTACGGGCGGTCTGGCGGCGGTGTGGCGACCACTCGAGTGACAACACGTTTGACTTATTCGCGCAGACCAATTATCCATGGGGCGACATTTCGGGAGGGTGCCGCGGCGGACGGTGCTGGCGGCCCTCGGGGCGGGGCTGGGCCTGTCGCGGGGCGGTGGCAGTAGAACGGCGGTTGCCGCGATCGCGCGTGGCCGGCGGTCGGCGGCCCCCGACGAGACAGTCGTCATCAGGCACGACCTCGTCCACTTGGGCGACGGCAACTATTCGGGGTCAGCGAACTCCCGCTTCCAGGCCTCGGGACGACGAACGCGCTTCGAGACATCGTTCAAGCTGACCGCCGCGCAGGCGGACGCCGACGCCGCGGGCCTCGCGTTCATGGCACGCGGCGTCGAGAAGCCCAACGAGGTGTTCGTCAACGGCGTCGAGGTCGGCACCACCCCGACGTCGCCGGCCGACGGGACCGCGAACCGGGAACAGATCTCTGTCGCACAAGTTCCGTCCCAGATTGCTGGGACCCGCGCCGCGTATCACCGCGGAATGGAGGATTCGTGCCGTTTTGACTATAGTCCCGGGCGGATTCGAACCGCCGTCCTGGGCTGACTTCCCGGCGCGCGAACCCGCACCGGTCCAAAGGCCCAGATGATTGGCCAGCTACACCACGGGACTTCTCGTTTTATCCAAATCGCCGCGGGGTTCGTAAACGCCCAACGTTTACTCACCACGACGGGTCTCCATCAGTCGGTAGCGGACTGGCACACAATAAGATTGCTCTTCAGGGTTTGTCGACGGGGAGGGCAAGGTCGCCATCCTCGATGCGGCGGTGACAGGGCCGACACAGACAGACCACGTTGTCCAGCCGGTGGGCCTCTTCGGGGTCCTCGAACTCCCGGACAGGTTCGATGTGGTGGACGTCCGGGTTACGGCCGAGTTCTGCGACTCCGGCACCACAGTTCTGGCACTCGTAGTCGTCACGTTCCAGCGCCATCCGGCGAACCTCCCACCACGCGGGGCCGTACGGGATCGTTCCACCCTCCCACTGGTGGTGGTCCGCCCCGGCGACGTTCTCGGACAACCACTCCCCGTAACACTCGAGGTCACAGAACGCACCGTACGACGCGGACTCAACCCGCGATGGATGCCGCGCCAGTGTCGACCCACAGTGTTCGCAGGCCACCTCGACCTTCGTCTCCGGGGAGCCATCCTCGGGGAGCAGGCCGTCCGCGTTGGCCACGCACTCGGAGCAGTAGACACCGTTCTTGTTCGACGGGTAGTACTCGAAGGCATTCCCGCAGAGTCGACACTCCGCTCGCTCTGTTGCGTCAGCGTAGTTGCCGTTCTTTCTGCCGCTCTCCGAGTAGCAGCCCTCACAGTACGTCCGGCGTGCCTTCGGGTCGTAGAACTCGACGCCGCAGTCGTCGCACGTGCGGTTGGGAAGAGGGTCGGCGTGGACTTTGGTGTGGTGCTGGCGCATTCCTTGCTCGGTGGCGAGCGTCTTGCCACACGTCGGGCAGTCCATAGTGGGGGATAGACGGCCAACGGGGAAAACACCCACTCAGACGGAGTGAACGTGGAACGAGCAGCGGTCAGTCGTCGGCCTCGACGCGCTCCTCGACGAGCAGTTCGCACGCGTCCTCGTCGGCGTCGAAGCAGTCCGGGCACTGCGGTTCGCGGTCGATGATCATGTCGAGGCGGTCGGCGACCGTCTCGTCGATGACCGGCTCGAGCTGGCGGGCCTCCGCCCGGAAGTCATCGACGTCAAGGACGTTCGCGAGGAAGCGCTCGAGGATGCAGTACGTCTGGAGCGCCTCGCGGGCGAGCGCCTCGCCGTCGTCGGTGACGCTCGCGCCCTTGTACTTCTCGTGGGTGACGAGGCCGCGCTCTTCGAGTTTGCCGATCATCTCGTTGACGCTCGCGGGGCTGACGCCGAGGCGGTCGGCGAGTTCGCCGGTTGCCGCCGGCCCGTCGTGGAGCTGTTCGACGAGGAAGATCGTCTTGAGGTACTGGTCTGCCGTGTTCATGCGCGGTCCTCCATCAGTTTCGCGACCGCTTCGACGCCGCCAGCCTCCGCCTCGCGGATAGCGCGTAGCGTCTCGAGGAGCTCCGTGCGGTCCACGCCGAACTCGGCGTCGCTCGCCTCGACCGCGTCGAGGAGGTCGTCGTAGAACTTGTAGGCGGTCTCCTCGCCGTGTAGCTGGTCGTACAGCACGCCGTCGAAGTCCTCCGGGCCGGTCTTCCCGTAGCTCTGGGCGACGAGGTCCTTCACGTCCTCGAAGGGGATGCTCTCGGCGTTCAACTCCTCGATGAGCGACTCCAGCAGCCGGCGGTGTTCGGCGGACTCCTCGCTGGCGTGGGAGAGCAGGTCCTCGATGTCGTCGTCGCGCTCGTCGGCGGGCAGCGTCTGGTAGTGGCGGTGTGCGCGGGCTTCGACGACCTCCTCGAGGACGACACCGATCTGGAGGAGGCGCGCGAGCTGCTGGTCGGAGTCCACGCGCGCGGCGACGGAGCTCACAGCGAGTCCCCCGTCGACGCGTCTGGGGTCCGGTGTACGGCTGCGGGTGGCCTCCCGCGGGACACCTCGCGAGCGATACCTCTCATGTTGTTCGGTAGTCGGGGAGAGCGCGACTTAAGCGGTTCCCTCCGGGGAGGGTTACCGGAGCAGTTCGTGGATGCGCGCTTCGAGGTCCTCGCGGAGCTCGTCGACCTCGACCTCCTCGAGGACGGGGACGAAGAAGCCCTCGACGAGCATGTTGGTGGCGGCCTGCTCGGGGACGCCGCGGTTCTGCATGTAGAAGAGGTCCTCCTGGTCGATCTGGCCGACCGTCGCGGAGTGGGAGGCCTCGGTGTCGTGGTTGTTGATGATGAGCTTCGGGGAGGCGTCGGCCTCGCTCTCGTCGCTCAGCATCAGCGTGTTCTCGCGCTGGTAGGAGCTCGTGTCCCACGCGTCAGGGCCGACGTCCTGGACGCCCTCGTAGACGGAGCGGGCGTGGTCGTCGATGACGCCGCGGGTGACGAGGTCCGCAGTCGTGTGCTCGGCGCGGTGCCAGACCTTCGCGTCGAGGTCGAAGTGCTGGTCGTCGTGGCCGAAGAACGCGCCGACGATCTTCGTATCGCTGGAGTCGCCGTTGAGCTCCGTGGAGACGCTCGTCTTAGTCAGCCGGGAGCCGAGGTTGCCCTCGATCCAGTTCACCGTGCTGTAGGT
>Ga0075106_1000336_pt1 | contig 25177 bp, 28 predicted proteins | sample AntDeeMetag02WF4_FD_69796 | JGI IMG/M metagenome (GOLD analysis project Ga0075106, IMG submission 69796) | Saline lake microbial communities from Deep Lake, Antarctica - Antarctic Deep Lake Metagenome 02WF4 | ecosystem: Environmental > Aquatic > Non-marine Saline and Alkaline > Saline | place... | reverse complement strand
GTCGACGACGGCGACCACTCGGTCGACATCGACGGCGAGACGGCGTCGTTCGTCTGCGTGCTCGACCCGCTCGCCGTCCCGTTCCTGCGCGATGAGCCGGGGATCATTCGGTCGAAAACGCCAGAAGACGGCGATTCGATCACCATCGACGTCGAGAGCGACGGCGTGACGGCCGATGCGGAGGACGCCGTCGTCTCGCTCGGCGTCTCCCGCGACGCCGGCGGAGACGGTCCACCGCGTCAGGAAGATATCTACACAGAGACCTGCCCGTACATCCACGTGTTCGCATCGGTCGACGAATACGAACGGTGGGCGGGGAAGACAGATGCCGCTACGACGAGCCTCCCGGTCGAGACGGGCGTCGCTATCGCCCGTGAACTTGCGAGAGAACTGTTCGACGAATAGCGGTGTCCGCGGAGCGGCGCTTGCTCACGGGTCACTCCGTTCCCCGCTCGCAATTACCGAGGGGCCCCTCGCTGCGCTTGGCGCCTCCCTATCTCACGGCTCCCTTCGGTCGCCGTTCGATTCAAGATGGTCTTCGCTTCGCTCAGACCATCCTACTGCTCGCGTGTCGCTCACTCCGTTCGCTCCCGCTCACAATATAGCTGGCCCCTCCCGTCGGGTCTCACGGCGCCGCCGTTCGACCAACTGCGGCGCGTTGCGCCGCTCAGTCGGCGCCTCCCTACTTCCCGTTCGTTATCTGCGTGTGCGCCCCGATGAGCGCACCAGAGAGGTCGAGGCTCTCGACGCGCGTCTCGCGGTCGATGATGGACTCGCGGATGTCGCAGTCGCGGATGGTCGTCTGGGGGAAGATGACCGCGCGGTCGAGGTTCGAGTTGACGACTTCGGCGCCGTCCAGGACGTGGACGTTCTCGCCGAGCGTGGTATCCTCGATGGTCGCCGAATCGGCGACGTAGTTGTCGCCCTGGAGCTGCCAGGAGACGGCTTCGAGGTAGCTATCGGGCGTGCCGATGTCGAACCACGCCTCGTCGAAGGTGAAGGCGTGGACGTCGCCGTCGTCGACGAGCCACTGGATGAACCAGCCGGGCTCGTCGGGGTTGTTGCCGCCCTGGAGGTACTCGTCGAAGCGCACCGCGTCCGCGGGGAAGGCGTAGCAGGCGATGGAGACCAGCGTGCTGTTGGGCTCGTCGGGCTTCTCCTGGAAGTCGACGACCTCGTCGCCGTCCAGTTCGACCAGCCCGTAGGACTTTGCCTTCTCGCGGGAGCCGACGTCGTAGGCCGCCAGCGTGGTCGCTCCCTTCTCCTCGAAGAAGTCCAGAAAGTCGGCCACGTCGAAACTGATGAGGTTGTCGCCGGCGATGACGAGCAGGTCCTCGTCCTCGATGCCCTCGCGCTCGACGAGCTGGGCGAGCGCGCCGACGACGCCGAACTTCTCGTCCTCCTCGGTCGTCTGCTCGACGCTGATAGTCGGTTTCTCAAACGCCGAATCGGCGAGGTGCTCCTCGAAGTCCTCGGCGAAGCGCTCGTTCGTGCTCAGGTACACCTCGTCGATCCGCTCGTCCGCTTCGAGTTCGCCGAGGATCCGGTCGATAACCGTCGATTCGCCGACCGGGAGGAGCATCTTCGGTCGGTTCTTCGTGACGGGCCACAGCCGCGTCGCGTACCCACCGGCGAGGACCACAGCTTCCATACCTACACGGACTAGCGTCGGATGTAAGTCCTTTTCCGTTGCAGGTGCGGCTTTCCGGTGCTCGCGGCCGGTCAGCCCAGATTGCGTGCGCACTCTCGGTGGCTAAAACTCCTCGACGTGGGGCCGCAGGTCGAGTTCCAGCGTCCACGCCGAGCGGTCCTGCTCGACGAGGTGCCAGTACTCGTTCGCGATCTCGTCCGGGTCGAGGAAGGCCTCTTCTGGCCGGTCGCCCGCCCGATCCGCGGCGTCCGGCGTCAGGATCTGCCCGTCGACGACGACGTGTGCGACGTGAACCCCGTCGGGCCCGAGTTCGCGGGCCATCGATTCGGCCATGCCCCGGACGGCGAACTTCGCCGCGGAGAAGCCGATGGCGCCGTCCTTTCCGCGGACCGACGAGGTAGCCCCGGTGAAGACGACCGTCCCGCCGTCGCTAGCCAGCATGTCCTCCACTGCTTGCTGGGAGCAGTGCAGCGCTCCTCGTGGGCCAACGTCGAGCGCCGTCTCGAACTCCGCGTCGCCGACCGCCCGGAGCCCCTTCCAGGGCGCGGCGCTGGCGTTGTAGACGAGCACGTCGACGGAACCGAACGCGTCCCTGACGCGGTCGAAACCCGCGGCTATCTGGTTCGGATCGGCCAGATCCGTCGGCACGGCGAGGCCGTCGCCCGCGGACTCGCCGAGGTCGTCCGCGAGCTCCTCGATGTACTCCGCGGAGCGGGCGAACAGGCCGACCTCGCACCCCTCCGCCGCGAAGGTTCGCGCGATTGATTCGCCGAGTCCCGGACCGACGCCGGCGACGATAGCAGTTCGTGACATGGGGCCACCTCAGAACCCCGTCCCGAAAAACCTGCGCTGTCGGACTCGGCTCGCCGCCCCCTTCGTCGAACCGGTCGGCGTCAGTGCTCGACGTACTCGACGAGCACGCCGCCGGTCGCCGAGGGGTGGAGGAAGGCCACGTCGTGGCCCCAGGCGCCCTGCCGTGGTTCTTCGTCGATGAGGGCGACGTCGGCTTCGCGAGCGACGTCCAGTGCCGCCTCGATGTCGTCCGTCTCTAGGGCGACGTGGTGGATGCCTGAACCACTCCGATCGAGGTACTCCGCAATCGGTCCGTCGGCGTCCGGAGTCGGCTCCAGCAGTTCGAAATAGCCGTTGCCCAGGTCGAGAAAGGTCACCGATAGCTCGCCGAACGTCTCCTCGTGGGCAACCGGCGCGTCGAACAGGCCACCGTACAGGTCGACGAGGGCCACCGCGTCGTCCGTCGCGATGCCGGCGTGGTCGAATCTCATAGGGCCGACCCCGGCTGGTATTCGCCGAACACGTCGCGGAGGACGTCACAGCACTCCCCGGTCGTCGCGTACACCTTGACCGCATCGACGAGGGACGGCATGAGGTTCTCGTCGCTTTCGGCGGCCTCGCGGAGCGCGTCGAGTTTCGCCTCGACGGCCTCCTCGTCCCGCTCGTCCTTGATGGACGCCAGCCGCTCTCGCTGGCGTTCCTCCTGGCTCTGGTCGACCTCGTCGATGTCGACGGGCCCCTCCTCGTCGACGGTGTACTCGTTGACGCCGACGATGATGCGCTCGCCCTCCTCCTGTTCGCGCTGTCGTTCGAAGGCGACGTCCTGGATCTGACGCTGGACCCACTGGTCCTGGATGGCCTGGGTCATGCCGCCGCGCTCGTCGACCTCGGCCATGATTTCGCGGGCCTCGGCCTCGACGTCGTCGGTCAGCGATTCGACGTAGTAGCTCCCGGCGAGCGGGTCGACGGTGTCGGCGACGCCGGATTCGTGGGCGAGGATCTGCTGGGTCCGGAGGGCGGTCCGGACGCTCTGCTCCGTCGGGAGGCCGACGGCCTCGTCCTTCCCGTTGGTGTGAAGGCTCTGGGTGCCGCCCAGCACCGCCGCCAGCGCCTGGTAGGCGACGCGGACGACGTTGTTCTCGACCTGCTGGGCGGTCAGCGTCGACCCGGCGGTCTGGGTGTGGAACTTGAGTTGCTTGCTCTTGGGGTCCGCGGCGTCGAAGCGCTCGTCCATCAGGTCGGCCCACAGGCGGCGGGCGGCCCGGAACTTCGCCACCTCTTCGAGAATGTTGTTGTACGAGGCGAAGAAGAAGGAGAGCTGGGGCGCGAACTCGTCGACATCCAGGCCCGCGTCGATGGCCGCCTCGACGTACTCGATGCCGTCGGCGAGCGTGAACGCTATCTCCTGGGCTGCGGTCGACCCGGCCTCGCGGATGTGGTAACCGGAGATGGAGATCGTGTTGAAGTTCGGCACCTCCGCGGCGCAGAACTCGAAGATATCTGTGATGATGCGCATCGACGGCTCCGGCGGGTAGATGTACGTGTTGCGGGCGATGTACTCCTTGAGCACGTCGTTCTGGATGGTGCCCCGGAGTTCCTCGCGGGGGACGCCCTGCTGGTCGCCGATGGCGACGTACATCGCGAGCAGCACGCTCGCGGGCGCGTTGATGGTCATCGACGTCGAGACGTCGTCGAGCGGGATGCCCTCGAAGACCGTCTCCATGTCTCGCAGCGAATCGATGGCGACGCCCGTCTTCCCGACCTCACCGACCGCCAGGGCGTCGTCGGAGTCGTGGCCCATCTGCGTCGGCAGGTCGAAGGCCATCGACAGGCCGGTCTGGCCCTCGTCGAGCAGGTAGTTGAACCGCTCGTTGGTCTCCCCGGCGGTCCCCATCCCCGCGTACTGGCGCATCGTCCAGAGACGCCCGCGGTACCCCGTCGGGTAGACGCCGCGCGTGTACGGTTCCTCGCCAGGGAAGCCAAGGTCTTCCTCGTACTCAGCGTTTGCGACGTCTTCGGGCGTATACAGCCGGTCGACCTCGCGGCCGCGCGTGTCCGTCTCGAACGTCTCCCGGCGCTCCCCGAACCGGTCTACCGTCGGCTGGACGTGCTCCGCCTCCCACTCCTCCCTGGCAGAGCGAATCTCGTCCAGCTCTTCCGGGTCGAACATACCGTCAGGTGCGCGCGCCGCCCTTTAACCGTTACCGAATCTTGACGATTATTCACTAGCGTTCTACTCCTCGGTCGTCGGCCGTTTCGTCCAGCAGGTACCGGAACGCCCGCAGTGTGTTCTCGCCCGCGGCGGTCAGTTCGACGAGTTTCGACCGGCCGCGCTCGCGGACGGTGACGTAGTCGTTCTCGCGGAGCGGGTCGAGGACGTGGCTGTCGAGCAAGCGGTACTCGCTCTTCCGGTTGGCCGCGTCGTGGTCGGCGACGAACGGAAGGTCGGCCTCTTCGCCGAACGTGATCAGGTCTCGTTTGCGGGCGCCGTCCTCCCGGGCCAGGTAGTCCATCACGGCGACGTGCTGGGGCTCGGGACTCTCCATCGGGTACGTGGGGAGTTCGGTGACCTCTCGGATACCCTCCGCCGTGTCACTCTCGCTCTCGGCGGCGTAACGCTCGGCACGGACGTAGTACGGCGTCGCGCCGGTGGCCATGCAGGCTATCATCCCACCGATGGCGGTGACCTTGCTCCCCGAGGCCAAGTTGACGTAGACGTCGTGGTCGGCGAAGCGCGTGGCGAGTTCGGCGACAACCCCGATAGAGTCGTAGAAGTCGAAGACGTCGCAGGCCGCCGACTCGTGGTCGATACCGCGCTCGTCGAGGCGCTCGCGGACTGTCTCGGCGTAGGAGGGGTGATCCGTTTCGTCGTCGTACTCCAGCAACACGACGCGGTCGGCCCGGAACCGCTTTGCGGCCAGCACGATGCGGTCGTTCTCGTATCCCACTGGCATGAGGTGTACGCGCTCGGTGACGTCCATGGCGAGAGGCTCCCGGGCCGGCCCCAAAGCTGTTGTGTCGACATAGTTGACACGGTCCGGGCGCCCGGGCCACCGGCACGTGACGACGAACCGACAGCTTCTTGGAACGGACGGCACTCCGTGCGGATCCATTGCCCGAGGACGTCAACAGAGAGACGGTCGAGCGCAGGCGGGACCGACTCCTCGACGAATACGGTGAGGTCCGCGTCCACGAGGAGCGCGAGGTGGTCGACGCCGACAGGTTCGTCGACCTCCGGGACTTCGCCCGCGACGGGTACACCGGCGGCGGGTACGCCTGGGTCGTCCGCCGCCCCGAGCAGGCTATAGACTTGACCGAGTCGATGCCCGACGAGGTCGACGAGCAGCCCGCAGTGTTGATGATACTCGGCCGCGGCGGTGACCGGTGGGGACTCCCAGGCGGTGGACGCGAGGCTGGCGAAACCTACGAGGAGGCGGCAGTCCGTGAAGTCCACGAGGAGACGGGCGTCGACTGCGAGCTGTCGGACCTGTTCCTGATCCGCCACCGTGTCACCACCTCGGACGGCGACCACGACGAGCGACTGCACACGCTCTCGGTGTTCTTCGACGCCGAGTACAGCGGCGGACACGTCGAGATTCAGCCAGGCGAACTCAACGGCGCAGCGTGGTTCGAGAAGCCGCCGGCGCGACTGTATCCGGAGAACGCCTATCGCGCGGCGACGTTCTGGGATGACTTCGAGAGCGACGGGGATCCGCTTGCCGAGTACGGGGAGTGACCGGTCTGTGACGACTGTGTCGGTTCCGTCGTCTGTGTCAGGATAGTGGCTTTACGGCCAGCAGACGCCGTCTCTCCTATGCCGACTGACCTTTGCCGTGAGTTTCCCCTGTACGAAGACGGTGCGCGGGTCGTCGACGCGTGACCGCACTCGACGTCAGCCGGTTCCGCGACGGCGACGGGGCGCGGGTCCGGGCACTCGACGAGGCGGCCCTCCGCAGTGCGGGCGACTACGCAGCGGACGTCCCCGAACCAGACCTGGAAGACGTCCCGGGCCACTACCTCGACCGTGACGGGGAGTTCCTGGTCGGCCGCCACCGCGGGGCACTCGTCGCGACCGGCGCCTACCACCACGTCGACGAGTGGCCGCTGGCCGGACGGTTCGACTTCGACCGTCGCACCGCGGAACTCACGAGGGTACGCGTCGCCCCCGACTACCAGCGCCGAGGATTCGGACGGGCGCTCTACCAGGAACTGGAGTATCGAGCGCGCGGCGACGGATACCACCAGATAGTTCTCGACACGAACGTCGGGAACATCGCAGCCCAGTCGTTCTACGACTCGCTGGGATTCCGGTTCATCGGCGAGGAGCGACTGGAAGGATTCGGCGAGACGTTCGACCTGGCCGTCTACTGGAAGTCGCTGATCGGGTAAAAGGCTCCGAGCATCATGGGAAGTTGATCGTCTCCGTTGCCGGGTCCACCTCAACCTGACCGCCGATGGGGACCGGAACGGTCGGATTCGTGTGCCCGAAGTCGAGGTCGAAGACGGCCGTCGCCTCGGAGTTGTACCGGTCGAGCAGAGAGCGTATCGCGTCGTGCTGGTCACGCCGATACTCCATTCGTTCGTCGTCAGTCTGGTCGTCGAACCGATGGCGGGTCTGTGGCCGGCCGACGAGGACGCCGTCGAATCGCTGGAGCAGGCCGCGTTCGCCCATCGCCTGTAGTGTCCAGCGAACGCGGTTGGCGCTGGGACGTTGCTCTGAAGTCTCGATGGCGAGAATATCGCCGTCGAGGGCAGTTGGGTCGGGGAGGTACATATCCGCGACGAGTTGCCAGCGAAGGATGGCGAGACAACCACCCCAGAGCCGGCCGTCGACGGGCCGATCGCCGTGCCAGCGCCAGCCGTCGTTGTCCTCGTACTCGGGTTCCTGTTCGACGTAGTCTTCGGCACCCCAGTCGACGACGTCGTCCGTCCACTGCTTGGCGGGTTCTATCTCGCCGAGAGACGCCTCGAACAGCGCTCTGCGGAGGTAGCGCTCCGTGTACTCGGGCAGGAACCCAGGTGTCGCGACCTGATTGAGGATCTGACCGCCGTAGAACGAGACGATACCCTGTTTCCAGAGGAAGAGCGCGAGGTTTGTGTTATCGCTCATCCCGAAGAAACGCGTTGGATTCTGCCGGAGCACGTCTGGGTCGAGGTGCTTCAGGATCCGGAGCTGGTCGTCGCCGCCGATGGTGGCGAAGACAGCCGAAATATCGGGATCACGGAACGCCGCGTGGACGTCGGCCGCTCGCGTCCTGGGACGGTCCCGGAGAAACGCATCCGATTGCCGGGCCGTCGGGTAGACGACGGGCTGCAGGTCGAAGACGTCACGCAGCCGGTCGAGCCCGAGCGTGAGAACGTCTCGGTGGTGAGCGGCGGCGCCCCTGGACGGCGCGATGACGGCGACGCGGTCTCCCGGCGTCGCCGGTGGCGGGACGACGAACTCGTCGGGCATGGCAACATGCCCGTCCAACGTGCGCAAAAGCGTTCCGCCGGTGTGGTACCGAAGGCCAGTCCGTCCTCGAACTATCGAGTCCGTCACTGCTGAGAGAAGCGAGTTGTGCAGCGGGACGGAACCGGGAAAGGGTCCTACCGCCCGGTGTCGTACTTGTAGGTGGCCTCTTCGGGGTCGATACCGAAGTCCTCGGGGCCCTCGACGGGTTCGCCCTCGCCCTCTTCCTCCGCTGTCGCGCCCTTGAATCGTTCGCGGTACTCGTCGGGCATCTGGAAGTCCTCGGTGGCGATTCGCGTCGCGACGGCGTCGGGTTCGAGCGTCTCCCGTTTGGATTCGAGGCGCTCGCGCAGTTTCTCCGGCAGCTGTGCGTCGTCGATGCGGTCGAAGCCGAACTGCTGGAGGTAGTTGGGGTGTCCCGTCAGCGAGTAGACGGTGTCGAACCCCTCGTCGCTGGCGTACTCGACGAGCCGTTCGACGACGTGGGCACCGATGCCCTGGCCGCGCCACGCGTCGAGGACGCCGATACTGGTCAGTTCACACAGCTCAGCCTCGTCCTCGGGCTTGTGGATGCGGATGCGGCCGAAGCCGGCCTTTTCGTGGCTCTCCTCGTCGATGGCCACCACGTAGTCGCGCGACCGGAACGCCGTCTCGTCGAGTCCCATCTCCTCGATGCGGTCCAGCAGCCAGACCTCCTCGCGGTTTTTCGCGTCCCGGACGTACATATCGGATCCTTGGTAAGCTGTCGGCAAAAGGGTTTTCGACCCATCAGATCCTGTAACCTATCGCTCGGCCCTCCGTCGCGCGGACCGAGTCCGACCGTCGCACGGCCCGGACGCGCACAATAACTTTGGTACTCGTCACCGAACGTCGTGGTATGGGATCCGATTCGCGGGACGGGCTCGACCGGTCCGCCTACGAGCCCTCCCGGGAGTTCGTCGAGTCGACCAACGTCTGGGAGTTCATGCAGGACTACGGTTTCGACGACTACGACGAACTGATCGAGCGCACCACGGGCGACGTCGAGGGGGAGCCCGCCTCCGGCGTCGACTGGTTCTGGGACCTGCTCCCTGACTATCTGGACATCGAGTTCTTCGAGGACTACGACGTGGTCAGAGACGACAGCGAGGGGCCGCAGTTTAGCGACTGGTATCCCGGTGGAGAGATCAACCTGGCCCACAACGTCCTGGACAGGCACGCTGCCGTCGACAGCGAGACGCGCAACAAAAGCGCCATCGTCTGGGAGGGCGAACGCGGCGACACGCGCGACGTCACGTTCCACGAACTCCACAGGCAGGCCAACCAGGTCGCCAACGCGCTCGAACAGCGGAACGTCGAGACGGGGGACGCCGTCGGCCTGTACATGCCGATGGTCCCGGAGGTCGCTGCCATCCCCTACGGCTGTTTCAAGGTGGGAGCAATCGCCGTCCCCATCTTCTCCGGGTTCGGCGTCGACGCCACGGCGACGCGCATCGAGGATTCGGAGTGCTCGGTGCTGTTCACCGCGGACGGGTTCTACAGACGAGGGAAGGAGGTCACGCTCAAGGACACTGCCAACGACGCCATCGCGGCGGCCGGCCACGTCGATCACACCATCGTCTACGACCGGCTCGGGTCCGACGAGGCGGACCTCGACTGGTACGACGAGCGCGACCAGTGGTGGGGCGAGACCGTCTCCCGCCAGTCCGACGAGTACGAGACGAAGCGCCTCCCCTCCGACCAGGAGTCGATGCTCCTGTACTCCTCGGGCACGACGGGGAAGCCCAAGGGCATCGTCCACACGCACGCGGGCGTCCAGCTGCAGTGCGCCAAAGAGATTTACTTCGGTTTCGACCACAAACCGCACGACCGGTTCTTCTGGGTTTCGGACATCGGCTGGATGATGGGGCCCTGGACGCTCATTGGCAACCACACGTTCGGCGGGACGATATTCGTGTACGAGGGTGCACCCGACCACCCTGAGCCCGACCGGTTCTGGGAGCTGATCGACCGGCACAAGTTGACCGTGTTCGGCGTCTCCCCCACAGCCGTCCGCGCGCTCCGCAAGCAGGGAGACCAGTGGCTGGAGGGCCACGACCTCTCGTCCCTCCGCCTCCTCGGGTCGACCGGCGAGCCCTGGGACCCCGAGTCCTGGCAGTGGTTCCTCGACGAGGTCGGCGGCGGTGAGGTTCCCATAATTAACATCTCCGGCGGGACCGAAATCTGCGGTTGCTTCCTCATGCCGATGCCGATCCAGGCGCTCAAACCCTGCACGCTCGGTGGGCCGGGCCTGGGCATGGACGTCGACGTCGTCAACGAGGGCGGCGAGTCGGTCGCCGACCGGCACGAACGGGGCTACCTTATCGCGCGGGACTCCTGTCCGAGCACGACCAAGAGCCTCTGGAGCGGCGACGAGCGCTACCTCGAAGAGTACTGGTCGACCTGGGAGGACCTCTGGGACCACGGTGACTGGGCCCAGGTCGACGAGGACGGCCTGTGGTTCCTCCACGGCCGTGCCGACGACGCGCTCAACGTCGCCGGACGGAAGGTTGGCCCCGCCGAGGTCGAGGGCGCGGCCATCGAGCACCCCGCCGTGACCCAGGCCTCGGCCGTCGGCGTGCCGGACGAGACGACAGGGACTGCTGTCGTCCTCTACGCGGTCCTGGCGGACGACGTGGCCGAGTCAGATTCCCTCCGTGAAGAAGTCAGGAACCTCGTCGGTGCGGAACTGGGCAAACCGTTCCGGCCCCGTGAAGTCCTGTTCGTCGACGAGTTCCCCAAGACCCAGAGCGGGAAGATAGTCCGCAGAGCTATCGCTGCCACCTACCGGGGCGAGGACCCGGGCGATCTGAGCAGTATCGAGAATCCGGAGTCACTCGAAAACGTCGGAGCAGCACGGTAGCGGGCCGGTCACTCCGAGGGAGTCTGTCCCCGCCCACTGACAAGCACCGCCTTCTCCGTTCCCAGGATGACGCTCTGGGTGACGCTACCGAACAGCACCTTGCCCGCCGGCGTCCGCTTCCGTCCCGCCAGACAGATGAGGTCCACGTCGGCCTCGTCGGCGTAGTCGAGGATTTCCGCGGCCGGGTCGCCGCTCTGCTCGGCCAGATCCACCTCGATACCGGCCTCCTCTAGACGGTCCTGGGCCTCACGAACCGAGCCGACCTGGTTGACCGAGGCTCCCTCCTCGTTGTCGGTGAAGACGTGGAGCAGGGTCACGCGGATCGCTTCGGCCGCGTGGGGGAGGCCGCTCACGGTCTCGGCCTGCGAGAGCGCGCGCGGTTCGTCGCGATCCACCGGAACGAGGATTTCGTACATAGGGACACCTTTCGCGGCCTGTAACAAAAGCGTGTGCCTCGTTGTCGTCGCTGAAAGACGGTCGAGAGTGACGGTGGAGCAGCGGAATCACCGAGCAACGAGGGGCGGTCAGTTCGTGCTGACGATCTTGATCACGTCGCCCTCAGCCAGTTCCGTCTCCTCGGAGATGCGTCGCTTCTCGCGGGCGTCGACGGCGTGGAGGTACCCGTCGCCGATGTCGGAGTGGACGGCGTAGGCCAGGTCCTTCGGCGTCGAACCCTGGGGTAGCAGGAAGGCGTCGGGGAGGACGGTGCCGGTGCCGTCGGTCCACTTGCTCTCGTTCTGGACGGGAAACGCGGTGAAATGGTCGAGCAGGCCGTAGACGGCCTCGTCGAGGGACTGCTGGACTCCGGTGCCGCCCCATGCCTCCATCACGTCGCGGATCTGTTCGAGGCCCTCGCGCTGGTCGTCGCTGACGTCACCCGTAATCTCGAAGTCCGGGTCGCCGGGGTCGTACTCGACGATGCCCGCGTCGGCCGCCCGGCGGAGGCCCAGTTCGCCGTCGGCGGTGGTGGGAATCGCGTACTCGGCGGCCTCCTGCAGGAGCTCGACGTTCCCCTCCGGCGCGATGTCGGCCTTGTTGGCCACGACGACGATGGGTTTGGTCCGCTGGCGGATTTCCCGGGCGAGGGCTTCACGGTGCTCGTCCTCCCAGGCGATGGGGTCGTCGGGGTAGTCGACCTCGCGCAGGGTGCGAGCCACGTCGGCCTCCGTCGCGCCGACGCCGGTGAGCATCTCCGTCAGTTCCTCGTCGAGGTCGAAGTCCGGCGAGCGGGAGGCCCGTTCGACCCCCTCCCAGTTGCGGTCGACGATGCTGGCGAGCCAGAGGTCCATCTCCTCCTCGACGAAGTCGACGTCCTCGACGGGGTCGTGGCTCCCGATTTCGACGGGTTCGCCCTCCTCGTTGGTCCCGCCGGAGGCGTCGACGACGTTGAGGATGACGTCGGCGGTGGTGAGTTCGTCGAGGAACTGGTTCCCCAGGCCACGCCCCTCATGGGCGCCCGGGACCAGCCCGGCGACGTCGAGCAGTTCGACGGGGACGTACCGCTTGCCGTCGCGGCAGTTGTCCCCGCCGCAGCGCTCCTCGCGGTCGAGACAGGGGCAGTCGGTGCGGACGTAGCTCACGCCGCGGTTCGGGTCGATGGTTGTGAACGGGTAGTTGCCGACGTCGACGTCCGACTCCGTCGCCGCCCTGTAGAAGGTAGACTTGCCGGCGTTGGGTTTCCCCGCCAGCGCGATAGAGAGCATGCTACGGGGTACCGGGGTCGGGGAAAAGGGGGTTTCGGTTCACTCGATCGGTGAGCTGTCGGTGAGCCCGACGATCGAGAGTCTGTTACCGAGTAGCGGGGGCAGGGGGATCATCCTCCCGCGGCTTGCGCGACCTGCTCTCCAATCGAGCGCCCACGACGTCGAGCGGTGCTCTCCGATGGAGTGGTTCTGGGAGGTCTTGTACCACTGGACGTCGATAAGTACGGTAGATCGGTCAGTCCGACGGCTCGGGCGCGTCGGCGTCAGTGTCGGGCGCATCCGCGTTGTCCTCGGGCTGGTCGCGTGCGTCGCCGTCGTGTTCGTCTGCACCGTCCTCGTCGCCGATGGACGCATCGACTTCGTCGTCCGCGTCCGCACCGTCGTCCGCTTCCAGTTCCTCGGCCGCCTCGGCCATCGCTTCGGCCGTCTCGTCGGGTCGGTCGATGACCTCGTCGGTGTGCATGGTCATCTCGCCGCGGGCGCGGATGGTCCCGTCGACGGTGGCGTTCTCGTGGAGTTCGACGGACTCGGCGACGACGTCGCCCCAGACTTTGACGCCGGGGCCGACGCGGACGACGCCGTTGCGCGTCGTCACGTCGCCCTTGACGTCGCTGCCGCGGCCGATGGCGATGTCGTCCTTGGCGCGGAGGCTGCCGAAGAGGGTGTTATCTCGCCCCATCTCGATGTCCTCGGCGCGGACGTTGCCATGGAGGCGGCAGTCGTCGCCGATGGTGGCCGGCGCGGAGACGCGCCAGACGTCGTCGCTGACGTGGGAGCCGCGGGGGATCAGGACGGGGTCGCTGTCGACGTCGTCACCGGTGACGGAGGAGAGCACGTCCTCGGCGGCCTCCTCCTCGCCGATGCGGAGGAGGTGCGAGAGGTAGACGAAGAGGAAGACGATGGTCGGCATGGGGTTGCGGATGACGATCCAGCCGTTGGCCTCGAAGCCGTCCTCGATGTCGACGTCGTCGCCGATGTCGAGGTCGCCGGCGACCTTCAGCTCGCCGTCGATGTGGACCCGCTCGCCCAGGTAGGCGTCCTCGCCGACGAGGACGTTGTCGCCGACGTCGCACCACATGTCGAGGCGGCAGTCGCCTTCGGCCTCGATGTGGCCGTCGAAGCGCACCCGCTCGTCGGCGATGACCGAGTGGCCGCGCACGCCGAACTCGACGGTGGTCTGGCCGCCGACGATGACGTTGCCCTCCGTCACGAGGTCGTGCTCCTCGACTGTGGTCCCGTCCGGAATCGCGAGACGGTCGAGGGGATCTGAACCGATAGGCACACCGTCGTTACGCGGTTCCGTCGTCTTAAACCCCTGTGACGGCGATGACGCCCGTCTGACGGGCGTCAGACGTCCCGGCCGTCGTCCGGCTCCGGGCCAGTGGATTCAAATCTGTGCACACGTAACGAGGTGTCGATGAAAGGGCCGGGGCTGTTCTCGATGCTACAGATCGTCGCGGGGATGTCGATGGCCGGGCCGATGTACGTCCTCGGCTTCGACATGGTGATGAGCGGGAACGCTCCCGGTGGCCTCGCCTTCTTCGGCCTCGGCCTGATCGCGATGTTCGCTCCCACCTACCTCGTCCGCAAGATCGGCGGGCCACGGACGTGGATCAGACGGCGGCTCGGACGCGCAGAATCGGGCTCGGACGGCGACGAGCGCTTCGACCCGCTGAAAGACCGGTGACCGGCCGTCGCCGATCTTCAGATATTTACCCGCTCTCGTCCAATCTCATGGTATGACTGTGCTTTCCTTCGACGAGCAGGGCGTCGACGTCATCTACGAGGGGACGGAGTTCCGTCTCGAGAAGGCCCTCATCGAGGACGCGACCGAGAAGCCCTACCCCGACGTCACCGACCACGAGGTGTTGCAACTGGTCGAACCGGAACCGGCCCTCTCCGGTGAGCCCCAGCGAATCGCGGAGATCGTCGACTGAGCAGCACCATACCTATTCCCTCGTGTGTAATTGGGCGCAAGCGGGCGCGTCGATCGGTTTCGAACGGAGAGGGGCGCAGTCGTGCGGTATTCCGGAGACGACCGGGTGGAAAAACCGCCAGCGGCGGCAAGCATTTAAGTAGCGAGTGCCCACTGTGAGGTAATGTTAGATCCACGCGTCGCCGGTGCCGGAGTAACGGACTTCGGCGAGCATCCGGAGCGGACCGGCCGCGACCTCTTCGCCGAGGCCGGCCTTGCCGCGCTCGACGACGCCGGCGTCCCCGCCGACGACGTCGACGCGCTGTACTTCGGGAACTTCATGGGCGAACTGGCCGAGCACCAGGGCCACCAGGGCCCACTGATGGCCGAGGCCGTCGGCGTCGACGCGCCCGCGACCCGGTTCGAAGCCGCCTGCGCCTCCGCCGGCGCGGGTGTCCGCCAGGCGGTCAAGAACCTCCGCACGGGCGAGGCCGACGTGATACTCGTCGGCGGCGCCGAACGGATGACCAACATCGGGACCGCCGCTGCGACGGACGCGCTCGCTATCGCCGCCGACGACCTCTACGAGGTCCGCGCCGGGATGACGTTCCCCGGCGCCTACGGCCTGATGGCTCGCTCGTACTTCGCCGAGTACGGCGGGAACAGGGAGGACCTCGCATACGTCGCCGTCAAGAACCACGAGCACGCGCTCGTCAACGAACACGCTCAGCTCCGCAAGGAGATAACCGTCGAGGACGCACTGGACGCGCCGATGGTCGCCGACCCGCTCGGGCTGTACGACGCCTGTCCGATCACCGACGGCGCGGCGGCGGCCGTCCTCGTGAGCGACGAGTACGCCGACGAACACGGGCTCACCGCCCCGGTCAGTATCACAGGGACCGGCCAGGGCGGGGACAACCTCGCGCTCCAGGACCGGCCCCACTTCGACCAGACGCCCGCCGCGGACGCGGCGACCGAAGAAGCCTACGCCGACGCCGGTGTCGGCCCGGCTGACGTCGACGTCGCGGAGGTCCACGACTGCTTCACCATCGCCGAGGTGCTCGCCGTCGAGTCGCTCGGTCTGTTCAAGCGCGGTGAAGGCATCACCGCCGCCCGCGAGGGGGTCACGACGCGCCACGGTGAGATGCCCGTGAATCTCTCGGGCGGCCTGAAGGCCAAGGGCCACCCGGTTGGCGCGACCGGTGTCGCCCAGATAGCCACGCTCACCTGGCTCCTCGACGGGTCCCATCCACGGGCGGACGACGTCTCCGACGCCGACGTCGCGGTCGCGCACAACGCCGGCGGCACCGCTGCGAGCGCGACTGTTCACGTCCTGGAGGTCGAACAATGAGCGCACGAGACGGCGGCTACGACGACTGGCTCGACGCCGTCGCCGAGTCGGCGGGGTACTACCTCGAGTGCGCGAACGGGCACGGCTGGCTCCCCCCGCGACGGGTCTGTCCCGACTGCGGGTCACGCGATCTGGTCGAGGAACCGCTGCCAGACGCGGGCGAGATAGCGACCCACACCACCGTCTACGTCGCGACGCCAGCCTTCGAGGAGGACGCTCCCTACGTCACCGCCGTCGTCCACTTCGGACCCGTCTCCATCACCGGGATGGTCCGTGGCGTCGACCCCGAGGCAGTCGAGATGGGCGACGTCGTCGGTATCGACGTCGGCGAGCGGGAGACCACTGGCGACCGAATCGTCGTCTTCCAGCCGCGATAGCCCGCGGTCAGTCGAGCGACGACTGTCCAGCGCGCCCTCACTCACGACGTCTCGTCGTCACAGTTCAGTTCGCCGCTCTCCTTGACCGCTACTGTCCGTGTAGCGTTCGCCACCGTCGTCTCACCGTGGTGGACTTTCGCTGTCAGGGTCGTGCTCGTACCGGCCGTGAGCGTTCCGTCGTTCCGACCGACGTCGAACAGCCGGATCCGGACGTCGTCACCGGGCCGGAGCGTGACGTTATGCTGTTCCACTGTCGTCCCGTCGGCGAGCGTGACCACGGTCTCGAACGTCGCTTTCTCGGGGCCGTCGCTCTCGATGGACCGCTGGACGACGAGGGATCCCGTGACGCCGTAGTTACCCGGCGAGGGCCCCACTGACGTGCATTTCTGTACTCCTTCGCCGTCTGTTTCGTTCGCCCAGTCGCCCTCGTTGACGGCGACTCGCGGTTCGAACTCGGTGACCGTCGCGTTCGCCGGCCCGGCGTCGCCATCGAGTCCCGACGCGACAAGTCCGGCCGCGAGGATGCCACCAAACAGGACGAGCGAAGCGAGGACACCCAGGGCCAGCAACCGGCGCATAGCTCGACGTCTTCCCCTCACTGCCAAATACTTTGTCTGTAGTGCGGTACGGAGTGATCCGGTCAGAACGGACTCCGTTACTCGTCCGCGGTCTCGCCTGTCTACCGTTCGAGGTCACCCCTGCGGCCCACGTCGCCGAACGTCTCGGGATGGTCGACGCGGGGAGCGACTTGATCTGGTCGATAACCGACCGGGCGCGCGGCCCAGTCCGTTCTCGATACCGACTGCGCGGTCTCGGCGTCGGCCGTCGGACCCTTACTGGACGACGACAGCGCCTTTCATCCCGAGCGCGAGGTGCGGTTCGCAGTGGTACAGCGCGACGCCCGACTCGTCGAACGTGTACGTGTACTCGGTGTCTGCCTCGGCGATCGGGTCGCCGGAACTGAACTCGTAGTCCGACTCGCCGATCTGTTCGTCCGGCTCTGCCTCGACGTTGTGCGTCTCGCCCTCGCCGGTCCACACCCAGCGGACCTCTGTCCCGGCGGACACAGCTATCGCCTGGGGACCGAACGCGTAGTAGCCGTCGTTGCCTTCAGCCCCCACGTCGACGGTCGGTTCGCTCTCTTCGCGCAAGTCGACGATGGACCCGTCGTACGTGTCGTCGGCCCCGCCCACGTCGGTCTCGGTGAGCCACTCGTCGACCGCCGGATACTCACTGCCGGCGATAGTCGCGGCCCCGTCGGCGCCGCCGTCCTGTCCGTTGTCGTCCTGTTCGTCGTCGCCGCCTTCGGCACAGCCAGCCAGTGCGCCCGTGAGACTCACGCCGACGGCGCCGGCCGTTGCCAGTACCGTCCGCCGGTCGACGGATCGCGCTCGTCCGTTACGTGTCATTTCAGCCACAACTCGGTGGCGAACTCACTTAAATGTACACTCGTGATCCGCTCGATGCCGTGCGATTCAGGGCTGTCGCCGACCGGCTGGACTCGGGTCGAACGGGCGGGAGCGTTTCCGATTACCGGGACTTTTCCGCGCTGGGAGTCTCGAAGGCCCCTCGGACGACGTCGACGAACTGGTCGGGATGTTCGACGTGCGGGAGCAACAGCGACTCGTCGAAGACGACGAGGCGCGCGTCGGCCTCGTCGGCGAGTTCCCGTCCGTTCTCCAGCGGCGAGATGTCGGCGTTGCGGCCCCAGACGAGGGTAATCGGCACGTCGAGTTCACCCAGCACGACGCCCAGGTCTTCCTCTGGGTCGAGGAAGCCGGTGACGAACGACGCGGGGGCGAAGCGGGCGCCTGGCTGGTGGCCCGTGGTCCACTCGTAGTCCAGCACCGCGGGCGTGAGGTTGTCCATGTCGTAGTAGCCGTGGTCGCGGTGGAAGTGTTTCAGCGAGTACTTGCTGACGATGGCGTTGTAGATGCCCTGGCCGAGCAGCGGCGTCCGCAGCAGTGTGCGCCGCCACCCCCGGCGGCTCCCCATCGTGGAGTCCGTCGGTGCGACGAGGACGAGGCGTTCGACCGAAATGTCCCGGGCGGCCAGCGCCGCGTAGGAACCGGTCAGCGACGACGCCACGACGGTCGGATTCTCGCTCTCGTCGGTGAGGAAGTCCCGGACGAAGTTCGTGAGCAGCGACGCCGAGTACAGCAGCGGCGGTCGGTCGGAGTGCCCGAAGCCGGGCAGGTCCGGCGCGATGACGTGGTGGTCCTCGGCGAGTCGGCTGAACACCGCGTGGAACTCGTGGTTCGACGCCGCCGCGTTGACGCCGTGGAGGAGCACGAGATCCGGGTCCTCGGGATCGCCGGCCTCGACGTAGCTGACGTCGACGCCTCGCCAGCGATACGAGCGCTCGTCGCCCGCGAGGAACGGCTCGAAGGGGTCGCTCTGGTGGCTCAACAGGCGGTTGGCCAGCGCGGTCAGCCCGACCGTTCCGGCGGCGACGCCGAGGAGGTTCCGGAGCTTCATACCTTTCTGTCGGGCCCTGAAGGACTTATACGTGGTGGGACTTCCATCTCCGGGTCGGACTGGCCCCGTCGCCGCCGCTGACCCGGTCGCTCACTCCGTCGCCCCATTCGTCACCCCTTCGCCCTGTTCGTCACTCCGTCGCCCCGTTCGTCACCCCCTCGCTCATTCCGCTCCTCGTTCCGGCCGTTGGTCCGCCAGGCAGGATTCGAGCGGTTCTATCATGCCCGCCACGACCGTGTAGGGGTCTGTCTCGTGTTCGAGGATGCGGTCGACGGCATGGTCGACGCCGCCCCTGGCTTCGAGTTCATCGGCGAGTAACGCGTTGGCGTCCTCGCGGAGCAGGGTACGTATCTCGGCGGCGTAGCGCGAACGCACTTTCTCCTCGCGGCGGCCCGACGCGTCGAGGTAATCGAGGTGGTCCTCGACGGCGCCGACGAAGTCGTCGACGCCTTCGCCGGCGCTCGCCACTGTCTCGACGATTGGCGGCGTCCAGGCTTTCGCGTCGGTACCGTGGCCTTCGGGCCCGCTCGCGTCCGTCCGGTGGTGTATCATCTCTTTTAGCTGCCCCACCGTCCGGTCGGCTCCGTCGAGGTCGGCCTTGTTGACGACGAAGAGGTCGGCGATCTCCAGGATGCCGGCCTTGAGCATCTGGACGTCGTCGCCCGAGTCCGGCGGGACGAGGACGGCGACGGTGTCGGCCGTCCGGACGACGTCGATCTCGTTCTGGCCGGCGCCGACCGTCTCGACGATAATCTTGTCCTTGCCGAAGGCGTCCAGCGCGGTGACGGCGTCGGTAGTCGCCGTCGAGAGGCCGCCCAGCGACCCGCGCGTCGACATCGACCGGAAGAACACGTCCATGTCGCCCGCGTTCGAGGCCATTCGGATTCGGTCGCCAAGCACCGCCCCACCGGTGAACGGCGATGAGGGGTCGATGGCGATGACCCCGACGGTCTCGCCCCGTTCGCGATACGTGGCCGCTACCTTGTCGACCAGCGTGGACTTCCCTGCGCCCGGCGACCCGGTGACACCGACGACGTCGGCGGTGCCGCTGTGGCGGTGCAACTCGGAGACGACGTCCCGGTAGCCCGGCGAACGATCCTCGATCATCGAGATGACGCGGGCCAGTGCGCGGTGCTCGCCGGCCAGCAGGTCCGCGACGAGTTCACTCACGGCTCGCCCACCTGTTCGTCGGGATCACGTCAGATTCGCTCCGGCGCGTGCTCGTGGACGTAGTCGATCATCTCGTCCATCGACGCGCCGGGGCCGAAAATCTCGGCGACGCCGAGCGATCGGAGCTCTTCCTTGTCCCCGTCGGGGACGATGCCGCCGACGAGGACGAGGGTATCCTCGAAGGCGCCGTACTCCTTCAGTCCTTCCAGTATCTTCGGAACGAGGGTGTTGTGCGCGCCGGAGAGGATCGAGATGCCCAGTACGTCGACGTCCTCCTGGACCGCGGCCTGGACAACCTCTTCCGGCGCCCGGTGGAGGCCGGAGTAGACGACCTCGAACCCGGCGTCACGGAACGCCCTGGCGATGACGTGTGCCCCGCGGTCGTGCCCGTCGAGGCCGACCTTCGCCACGAGACACCGGATCGTTCGCTCGGCCTGCTCCTGGTCCGCGCTCATGTACCGGTGTACCACGCCCCACCGTTTGACTCTAACGGAGTTGACGAATAATGATTAACGATTGTTGGCCCGCGACACCGCCTCGCAGAACCGATCCGAAAGGCGAAACACGAGGGGCGACGAATCCCGGACAATAATGGCCGCCGTAGACCGAATCCATGCGCGCGCGAAGGCGAAGCCCCTCCTCGTCACGGCAGTACTCTCACTGATCGGCTACGTGCTGGTGGTCGGGACGTTCGCCCGAATCTTCCCATTCCCGGAGCTTTCGAACGAGACGGTGGTCGTCCTGAGCGACGCTATCGCGGTCGTCAACGCCACGGCGCTGGTCACCATCCTCGCCGGCGTCCGCTACATCCGTCGGGACGAGGTCCGGAAACACCGCGCCGCGATGCTCACTGCGTTCGCACTCATCCTTCTCTTCCTCGTCATGTACCTCCTCAAAGTCGGCGGCGGCTTCGAGAAGGCCATCCTCGTCGAGGGGCCAGTCAGGTGGGCCTACCTCGTCATGCTGGCTATCCACATCCTGCTCTCGGCCGTCTCCGTCCCCGTCGTCATCCACGCCGTCGTCCTCGGGCTGACGCACTCGCCCGCGGAGCTACGGAACACCTCGCACGCCCGCGTCGGCCGCATCGCCGTCACCGCCTGGACGCTGAGCCTCTTCCTCGGCCTCGTGACCTACGTCATGCTCAATCACATCTATATGTGGGAGCCCCGGGGCGCTGCCCTCGTTCTGTTCGCCGCCACGCGCTCTCCGCTCGACTGGTGACGTTCGGCCGCCGCCGGAGGACGGGGCGTCAACACACTGGTTTCGGGTCGATGCCCATCCCCTCGAGGGAGGCGGCGTACTCGTCGTAGGCCAGGTCGACGACCGCGCTCGCGGCGGCCACCGCCCGGTCGCGGTCGTCGTCACTCGCACAGACGGCCACGACGACCTCGCCGCCGCGTTGGACCTGCTCGTCGGTCTCTGCCCGCAGTTCGCGGAACAGGGCCGCCGCCCGCTCGTCGCCTTCGTTGACGAAGAAGTTGATCACCTGCAGAAGGCTCCGGGAGGCGACCAGCGGACGGGCGACGAGGCCTGCGGCGACCCTGTCGACGGTCTCGTCGAGGCCGCGGAGGTGCTCGTGGAGCGGGTCCGGGTCCGCCTCGGCGGGCGAGCGGTCCGCGAACTCGAGAATGTGATCCCGGTGTTCGCGTTCGCGTGCCCGCTCCGCCTCGAACGCGCCCCGGGCGTCGCCGTCCGTCTCGTCGGCGACCCAGTGATCGAGCGTTTCCGCTGCCCGGGCCTCCGCCGCGACGGCGGCCGCGAGGACCGCTTCCCGGTCGAGCTGTCCAGCTGTCGTCGCGACGAGCGCTTTCTCCGACCCGAGGCGGGCCAGGTTCGCTTCGTTGACCGATCGTACCTGCTCGACGAACTCCGAACCGTCCATGTCATTATTTCGCACGACGAACACATATACTGTGGGTCGTCGCGCTTGACGGGGCCGTTTTACCACTCCCGGGCCTACGGGAGGCCATGACCGACGACGGCCCAGAAGACGACGGCTCCGCGGTGCGCGAGGTCGACCCGGCGGCACTCGCCAGCCGGATCGAAAGCGGTGACCGGATCTCGCTGCTCGACGTGCGCAACCGCGACGAAGTCGACGCCTGGCAGATCGACGGGCCAGGCGTCGAGTTGGTCCACGTCCCCTACATGCGGTTCGTGAGCGCGATGGCGACCGGGGGCGTTGTGGACCTCGTCGATCCCGACGAGTCCTACGTCGCCGTCTGTCCGCGGGGGGCCGAGAGCGCGGAGGTGGCGGCCGCGCTCACCGAAGCGGGCGTCGAGACGGCGAACCTCGCGGGCGGGATGGAGGGCTGGGCTCGGGTCTACCGGCGGACCCGGATTGCACGCGACGCGACGGACGCCACGGTCTACCAGTACCGTCGCCCAGCAACTGGCTGTCTCGCCTCCGTCGTCGTCTCCGACGGGGAGGCGCTCGTCGTCGACCCGTTGTTGGCGTTCGCCGGCCGCTACGCCGACGACGTCGCCGAAATGGGCGCCGATGGAGCAGACGCCGCCATCGAGACGGTCGTCGACACGCACGTCCACGCGGACCACTTCAGCGGCCTTCGCGCCGTGGCCGGGGCCACCGGTGCGACGCCGGTGCTGTCGACCGGTGCCGCGGACCGCGGCGTCACCGGCGACGTGACGACGGTCGACGACGGCGACGCCATCACCGTCGGCGACCACGAACTCGACGTGCTCGCGACCCCGGGCCACACGACGGGGTCGGTGTCGCTGCGCCTCGACGACGTCGTGTTCACTGGGGATACGCTGTTTCTCGACGGCGCGCCGCGCCCTGACCTCGAACGGGGGGCGGACGGTGCTCGGGACCTCGCCGCCATGCTCCACGAGACGCTCACCGAGCGGTTGGCGCCGCTTCCGGACGACACCCTCGTTGCGCCCGGCCACTACGTCCCGGGCCGGGCTTCCGGCGACGACGACTCCTACACCGCGTCACTTGGCGAACTTCGCGACCGACTGGCCGTGTTCTCGGAGTCGCGGGAGACGTTCGTCGACCGCGTGCTCGACTCGATGGGACCCCGCCCCGCGAACTTCGAGCGCGTCGTGGCCGTGAATCTCGGACGCGAATCGGTCTTGGACGAGGAGGCCTTCGAACTAGAACTCGGTCCGAACAACTGCGCCGTCGCGACGGAGTGACAGAGTGCCGGAGTGACGCAGTCGCGTTCGTCCCGCCGCACTTCGCGACGACGCCGCTCGGGCTCAATCAGTTCTGGGGAGCGCCACCGCTCCGGCGACGAACGTCACCAGCGCCACGACGGTGAGAACTGCGAGAGGAACGACCGCGTCGCCTGCTTGTCCCGACGTCGTCACGGCACGGACGCCCCGCGAGAAGTAGGTCAACGGCGACAGCCAGGTGGGGAGCCACGCCGGCAGGAGCGCCGGCGGGACGAACGTCTCCGAGAGGAACAGCAGCGGGAGGGCGATGGAGTTCGACGCGGCGATGACCCCGTCTTGCGAGTCGGCGAAACTACCGAGCAGGGCACCCACGCCGCAGAACAGCGCGACACCGACGGTGACGAAGGCGACGAGTGCGCCAATCGAGGCCACTGTCAGGACCACGTCCGCGCCGGTGAGGACGACGACGAGCGCGAGCAACAGGAGGCCGGCGAGCCCGATGACGGCGACGTTGACGAGCGTCTGGGCAGCGAGCCACTCCAGCCTGGTCAGCGGCGTCGTCGCCAGCTTCTCGAACCGGTTGCCCTCCCGGTGGCGAGCAACTTCGCTCCCGACCCGCGACAGCGGCGTGAACAGCACGACGACGGCCAGATAGCCCGCGACGTAGTAGCGGGGCGGCTCGGTGAACAGCCCGCCGCCGCCCGGTCGCGTCTGGACGAGCGCGCCGAAGATGACGACGATGATGAGCGGGAAGAAGAAGGTGAAGAACACGGCGGTTCGACGGCGGAGGAACGCCTTCCGGGCGCCCGTGAACTCCGCACCGACGCGACGAATCGCGCTCATCGCTCACCTCCGGCCGCGGCCGCCAGTTCCGGGTCGGCGCCTCGATCTCCTCGCCCGACGCGGTTCCCCGTCAGTTCCATGTAGACTGCCTCCAGGTCCGGTTCGGCCCAGCTGAGGCCGTCGTAATTCACGCCGGCGTCCTCGAGTTCCCGCACGACAGCGCCGATGTCTTCGGGAGCGACGCCGGACACGGTCATCCCCTCACCGGTGAACGCCGTGGGATACTGCAGCTTCGCCGCGACTGACTCGTCGACGTCACCGGTGACGGTGAGTCGACTCTCGCCGCCGTAGGTTTCGATCAGCGCGTCGGGGGCGTCCATCGCGACGAGTTCGCCGTCGGCCAGCAGCCCGACCCGGTCTGCGAGACGGTGGGCCTCCTCCATGTCGTGGGTGGTCACGAGGATGGTGACGCCGCTGTCGGCCAGTCCTTCGAGCAGTTCCCACAGGTCGTGGCGACCGGCGGGGTCGATGCCGGTCGTCGGTTCGTCGAGGATCAACAGGTCAGGGTCATTGACGAGCGTCGCGCCGACGCAGGTCCGGCGCTGCTGCCCGCCCGAGAGGTTCTCGTACCACGTCCCGGCGTCTTCAGAGAGGCCCACGTCGGCGAGGACGCGCTCGACGTCGCGGGACTCGTCGTACAGGCCGGCGTAGTATTCCAGCAGTTCGCGAGCGGTGAGTCGGTCGTGTGGCGAGAAGGCCTGCGGCAGCAGTCCGATCCGGTCCCGGTCGACGTCGCGGGGCGCGGTTCCGAACAGTTCGACGCGCCCTTCGGCGTCGGTCGTGCCCGTGAGCGCGCGGACGAGCGTGGTCTTACCGGCCCCGTTCGGGCCGACGAGCGCCACGACCTCTCCTTCCCCGAGTGTCAGCGAGACGTCGGTGAGGGCGACGGTGTCGCCGTACGAACGCCGGACGTTCTCGGCGACGAGTACCTCCTCCATGGCTGGTGGTCGGTCACCGCGCCCGAAAATCGCTCCGATCGGTCGCCGCGGGTCGTCACACCGTCGCTCCCCGTGGTGACCGCTGCCCGGTTAGAGCTGTGCGCGGACGTTCCGCGCGATTTCGTCGGGGTCGTAGGCGTCTTCCTCCTTGTCGTAGACGGTCTGGTCGTCGACGGTGACCGTGAACACGCCGTGGTCACCCATTACCAGCTCGAGGGAATCCAGTTCGGCCTCGACGGCCCCGAGGACGACCTCCTGGACCTCGAGCGCTCGTTCGCGAAAGCCACACGGCACACAGTATTCGATCGTTACGTCGGACATACGTGGACACTCACCGGCCACGGACAAAAAAGCGCGTCCCGATACGTTTTTGGACGTGCTGTTAGCGTATGAACATATGAGCGTTCGCACGCATCCCGCGGCCCGGGTTCCCGGACCGGTTCGCTGGTTCGTCGGCGTCCTCTCCCGGCGTCAGACGTACCGGAACCTGG
>Ga0075106_1000334_pt1 | contig 25223 bp, 26 predicted proteins | sample AntDeeMetag02WF4_FD_69796 | JGI IMG/M metagenome (GOLD analysis project Ga0075106, IMG submission 69796) | Saline lake microbial communities from Deep Lake, Antarctica - Antarctic Deep Lake Metagenome 02WF4 | ecosystem: Environmental > Aquatic > Non-marine Saline and Alkaline > Saline | place... | reverse complement strand
CGGTAGATGTCGCCGGCGATCGAGCGCACCTGGCGCTTGGCCTCGTGCTTGCCGGCGCGTTCCAGCTTGCGCAGGATCTCCAGCCATTCCATCGGCTCGATCTCGGTGATCGGGCGATCGGCGAGGTAGGGGAATACGTGCAGCTCGAGCGTGGACCAGGTCAGCTGCGCGCGCTTCGATGACGCCTTCCATCGAGGCTTCATCCCTTCGTGCCATTCCTCGGCGATCGCGCGCAGCGTGTTCCGGGCCGTATTGCGCTGGGCCTGCTTGTCGGCCTTGCGCTTCTCGGCCGGATCGATCCCTTGGGCCAGCAGCCGGCGGTTGTCTTCGGTCCGCTGGCGAGCCTCGGCGAGCGAGACGGTGGGATAGGCGCCCAGGCTGATCATGTTCCGCTTGCCGTTCGGCCGGTAGTAGCGGAACCGCCAGCCCTTGCGGCCGTCCGGGTCGATGACCAGCGACAGCCCCTTTCCGTCCGAGAGCGTAATGGTTTTGGGGCCGGGCTTCGCAGCCTCGACCTGGCGGGCTTTCAGGGGCATATGGGTATAGATTCATTATCGAACACGGGGCTATACCGAAATCTATACCCATTGGACGGTGGATCGCAACGGACAGGCGCGGACGGAGACGGACGAGAAAACCGCCGCAGAGCGCCGTCTGCGGCGGCTTGGTGGACGCTTGTGGACGGGTCCGGATCGATGTATGGCGCGCCCGACAGGATTCGAACCTGTGACCTTCGGCTTCGGAGGCCGACGCTCTATCCAGCTGAGCTACGGGCGCTTGGGCGACTGCAGATGATACGTGGAGGCTGTCGATGCGTCCATGTCGGCGCTGGACCGGGAAACACCACGGATCCGATGCTTTGAGCGCGGAACGGCGCCCGACAGGATTGACTCGGGCCATCCATGGCCCTCGCCCCTTCGGGGCGCCTCCCTTCGGTCGGCGTCCAAATCGGCAGTCCTGCCGATTTGTCGAACCTGTGACCTTCGGCTTCGGAGGCCGACGCTCTATCCAGCTGAGCTACGGGCGCTTGGACGACTGCAGATGATACGTGGCGGCCTTCGGCGCGTCCATGCGCAGCGGCGTGGCTGCGCGCCAACTGCGGTTCCGCCGGGGCAATCCCCGGCGGAAATCGGATGATACGCGCGGCATCCGGGGCGCGTCCATCGGCTGGCGTTTTACCGCGAGCGGCCGGGCTGTATAATCCGGCGCTGGACTGCGACCGGCGTTTTGCCCGCCCCCAGCTTCTGGAGCAGGTATGGATTCGGAAGAACTGAAGTTTCGCGAGATGTTCCCGCTGGTCCTTGTGATCCTGGGGGCGCTTGCGGTCCTGTTTCTCGTGGCCGCGCTGATGATCGGCGATGCCGACGACACCTATGTCCCCTCCGGCATGACCAAGGCGGAGGTGATCGCCGAGCGGGTTGCGCCGATCGGTGAGATCAATATGGGTGGGCCGGTCGTGGCGGAATCCAGCGGTGGCGGCAGCGATGAGCCGGCCGAGCCGCGCGACGCCCAGGCGGTGTACGAGGGCGTCTGCTCCGCCTGTCACGCGAATGGAACGTTGGGGGCGCCTGAATTCGGCGATACCGCGGCCTGGGACGAACGCGCGCAGAAGGGTCTGGAGACCCTGATCGACCATTCCTTGAACGGCTTCAATCAGATGCCGGCCCAGGGCGCTTCCGCCAGCGAGGAAGAGATCGAGCGTGCCATCACGTACATGCTTGAGGAAGCGGGTGTTTCGCCGTGATCGGGTGAATCACCTGTTCCCTTCCGCAACGCCGGCTCCGCGCCGGCGTTGCTCGTTGTGGCCTCTCGACTCAGCCTCATTACGAGCCTGCCCGTCACCTGAAGGGTCCGCATTATTCCTGTGACGTAATGCCCTGGCAGAAGTCGGGATGGTGTCAGCTACCGGTGGTTGGCCGGTCGAGCGCCCGGTAGGACATGGCCTCGACCACCGGCGACTCCTCCACCCGGTCGCTGCCGGCCAGATCCGCGATCGTGCGCGCGAGTCGCAGGACGCGATGGTAGGCGCGCGCCGAGAGGCCGAGGGCGTCGATCATGGCGTCGAGCCGACGCAGGGCGTCGGTGTCGAAGCGGCCGGTGCGTTCCATCTCTGGCCCATCCACCACGCCGTTCGCCTGGCCGTGCCGGGCGAGGGCGCGGTCGCGCGCGGCCTCGACGCGGGCGCGCACACAGGCGCTGCTCTCGGCGGCGGCCTCCTTGCGCATGCGCTCGCGGGGCACGCGGGGGACTTCGAGGTGCATGTCGATTCGATCGAGAAACGGCCCGGATATCCGGCTCCGGTAACGCTCGACCTGCTCGGGTGAGCAACTGCAAATCGCGGTCGGATCGCCGCGCTGGCCACAGGGGCATGGATTCATCGCGGCGAGCAGCTGGAAGCGGGCCGGAAACTCCGCGCGCCGGGCCGCGCGCGAAATCGTGATCGCGCCGGTCTCCAGCGGCTCGCGCAGCACTTCCAGTACGCGGCGATCGAATTCCGCCACCTCGTCCAGAAAGAGCACGCCGCGGTGTGCCAGCGAGATCTCACCCGGTCGCGGGTGACCGCCACCGCCGACCAGCGCGACGCCGGATGCGGTGTGGTGCGGTGCCCGGAACGGTCGGAGACCCCAATGGCAGGCGGGATCGCGCTCGCCGGCAATAGAGGCGATGGTCGCCGCCTCAAGGGCCTCCGCCGGTGTCATCGGCGGCAGAATGGCTGGCAGCCGCGAGGCCAGCATCGATTTGCCGGTGCCTGGGGGACCGATGAACAATAGATTGTGTTGCCCGGCGGCGGCTATTTCCAGCGCGCGTCGAGCCTGTTGCTGGCCCTGGACATCGACGAGGTCCGGTGCGCTCGCCTGTGGGCCGTGCGCGGGTGCGGGTGCGGGGTGTTGCACCCGCTCGCTCTCGCCACGCAGGCCGGAGCACACGTCGAGCAGGTGTTCGGCGGGATGGATCGGTGTGGTGGCGGCCAGCGCGGCCTCGTCAGCATTGTCGCGCGGCACGGTCAGGGCGCGCTCGGCGTGTCCGGCACCGACGGCCGCCGGAAGCGCCCCGCGGATCGGGCGCAGTGTGCCGCCGAGCGCCAGTTCACCGACGAACTCCTGCCCATCGAGGGCCGCCAGCGGGATCTGGCCGGAGGCCGCGAGGATGCCGAGTGCGATGGGCAGGTCATAGCGCCCGCCTTCTTTGGGCAGATCCGCAGGTGAGAGGTTGATTGTGATGCGGCGTTGCGGGAATTCGAAGCCGGCCGTCTGCAGCGCCGCGCGCACCCGGTCCTTGCTCTCCTTGACCGCCGTCTCCGGCAGACCAACGATCGACAGGGACGGGAGCCCGCCCGCGAGATGCACTTCGGCATCGACCGGGGGCGCGTCGATGCCCACCAGGGCGCGGCTGTGAACGACGGCGAGCGTCATGAGCGAGTTCCCTCTCGCGAACGGATTGTGGGCGGGTGTTACTCGGGGTCGGCGGGGCTCTCGTCGCCGGCCGGCGCCGTCGGCTCGATTCCGGCGTGGCGCTCGAGTTCCGCCACGCGCGCCTCCATCGATTCGAGCTGTTCGCGGGTATGGGCCAGCACTTCGGCCTGGACGTCGAACTCCTCGCGGGTCACCAGGTCCATGCGTGAGAGCGTCTGCTGCATGACGGTCTTCGCATTGCGCTCGAAGTCGGCCCGCAGTTCGTGCGCACTCTCCGGCAGCAGGCGGCTCAGGCGCTCGCTCATTTCTTCAAACGGATTACGCTGCATTGCTTCGATCTCCGGATAATAATGTCACCATAGCCGACCGGCGGGGGTGTCACAAACCCGATCCAGGTCGCGGTCACGTACGGAAACGTTCCGTCCGCCGACGTCAGGCGCCGTGTCAGGATGCGCCGTCGAGCCGGCGCTGCACGAATGCCGGCTGCGCGAATGCGGCGCGATGGATGTCCGCCGAATAGTAATCCGTGGCGAACGGCCGAGCCTCGGCGGCGGTCGCGCGCTCGAATGCGATCGCCGCGCCTTTGCGCGCCAGGGTGGCGCTCCACCAGCCGGTCGGATAGACAGGCTGAGGGAAGTACAGGGAGCGCGTATCTTCGAAGCCGGCTCCGCGCATCGCGGCATGCATCGGCTCAATGATGGTCTCGAGATGCGCCAGCGGGGATTCGCTCTGCTGCACCAGCATGCCGCCGGGGGCCAGGGCTGTATGACAGTCGCGGTAGAACGTCTCGGTGAACAGACCCTCGCCGGGACCGATCGGGTCCGTGCTGTCGACGATGATCAGATCGAGGGATCCGGCCGGCGTGTCCTTGACCCATTGGATCCCGTCCGCGAACGCCAGCCGCGCCCGTGGATCGCCGTTGGCCGAACACAGTTCGGGGAACCAGTCTTCGCAGATCCGCGTCACACGCTCGTCGATGTCGACCTGTGACACCTGCTCGACCGCGTCGTGCTTGAGCACCTCGCGCAGTGTCCCGCAGTCGCCGCCGCCGACGATCAGTACCTTGCGCGGCGCCGGGTGGGCGAACAGCGCCGGATGCGCGAGCATCTCGTGGTACAGGAAGTTGTCGCGCGCGGACAGCATCAGGAAGCCGTCGATCACAAGGACACGCCCGAACCAGACCGTGTCGTACACATCGATCGTCTGAAAGTCGGACACCTCGTGATGGAGCCGCCCCTGCGGGCCGAGTTCAAGCGAAAACGCTGAGCCGGATTCGCGGCAGACTTCGGTGAACCACTTGTCGTGATCGAGTGTCATGGCATCGTTTCCGTGGCATGCGGCCGCGTACCGTGGACGCCCGGGCGCGGACCCGGTAGTCCGGCGCGCGGTCGCGCCCCGCGCCGGGGTGTCGGATAATGCCCTGCGCCCTGCAGGCACGCAACCGGACTGGAATGTGGATGACCGATTGGACACTGGATGAGGCTCGCCACGTTTATAACGTCGCGCACTGGGGCGCGGGCTATTTTGGTGTGGACTCCGCCGGCCGCTCGGTGGCCTGGCCGCGTCGGGATGGGCGCGCGGTCGTGCTCGCCGAAGTCGCGGAGGAGGCGCGGGCGGCGGCGTTGCCCCTGCCGGTGCTCGTGCGCTTCGTGGATATCCTCCACGACCGGGTCGGCACGCTCTGCGATGCATTCAGGCAAGCGGGTGAACGCCACGGTTATGGTGGCGCCTATACCGCCGTCTATCCGATCAAGGTGAACCAGCAGCGCAGCGTGGTTGAACACATCAAGCGCCCGGGCGACCCCCGTGTCGGTCTCGAGGCCGGCAGCAAGCCTGAACTGATGGCCGTGCTGGCCTTGATGGAGGCGCGCAATGGCGTCGTTATCTGCAATGGTTACAAGGACCGTGAGTACATCCGGCTCGCACTGATTGGCGTTCGCCTCGGTCTGCGAGTACGGATCGTGGTCGAACAGCCCTCGGAGGTGGCGCTGGTTGCCGAAGAGGCGACCAGGCTCGGTGTCGAGCCAAGCCTCGGCGTACGCGTGCGCCTTGCCTCGATCGGTTACGGCCGCTGGCAGAACACGGGTGGTGAGAAGGCCAAATTCGGACTGTCGGCGCAGCAGGTGATCGACATCGTCGAACGCCTGCGCGAGCACGGTGCGCTGCATTGGCTGCAACTGCTGCATTTTCACATGGGGTCGCAGGTCGCGAATCTGCGCGACATCGGCGCCGGCATGACCGAAGCGGCCCGCTATTACGCCGAACTGATCGGCCTCGGTGCGCCGCTGGAGGCCGTCGATGTAGGCGGTGGCCTGGCCGTCGACTATGACGGTTCCAACTCGCGCGCCGAGTTCTCGATGAATTACGGCATCGAGCGCTATGCCGATTGTGTCGTCGGCGAACTCGCACGCGTCTGCGACCAGCATGGCCTCGCACATCCGGCGATCTATACCGAGGCCGGTCGGGCAATGAGCGCGCACCACGCGGTTCTTCTCACCGATGTCATCGACACCGAGGCGGTGGCGGTTACCGAGCCGACGCCGCCGGATGCGAGCGCCGCCACGCCGATACATGATCTGTGGTCGCTCTACCATGAGCCGCCGGGTTCAATGGCCGAACGCTATCAGGACGCCAGCCGCGCGCTCGGCGATGTCCATGTGCTGTATACCGAGGGACGGCTCGGGCTCTCGGGGCGGGCCATGGCGGATCGACTGTTCGTCGCCATCTGCCAGGATACCCGGGAATGCCTTGAACGGCGTCCTTACCGCGATCCCGAACTGCGCACCACGCTGCAGGAACGGCTGGCGACGAAATACTTCTGCAATTTGTCCGTGTTTCAGTCGATTCCCGATGTCTGGGGAATCGGCCAACTGTTCCCGATCATGCCGCTCACACGTCTTGACGAGTCGCCGGATACTGACGCGATCCTGGAGGATCTGACCTGCGATTCGGACGGGCATATCGACGAGTACGTCCACGGCGACGGGATTTTCAAGACACTGCCGCTGCATGCAATCCAGCCAGGCGAGGACTACCTGCTCGGCGTGTTCCTGGTCGGCGCCTATCAGGAAATCCTCGGTGACCTGCATAACCTTTTCGGCGACACGCATTCGGTCAATGTCGAACTCACGGAAGACGGCGGCTGGCGCATGGTCGATCCTGAACGCGGCGACCGCGTGGACGAACTCCTGCGCTACGTCCATTTCGAGCCGGACACGCTGCTGGCCCGCTTCCGCGAGAAAATGAGCCACACCGACCTCAGCGAGGATCATCGTGCTTCCCTGCTCAGGGAACTCGAAGAGGGTCTTGCGGCCTATACGTACCTGCAGAGTTGATCAGAAACGGTGCCCAAAGAGACCTGAACCATGATTGAAGTCGTCACCGAGGAAGTCGAGTTCTCCGGCAGTGGGGGGCAAACGCTGTCGGCGCGGATCGATCGTCCGCGTGAAGGTGCCATCGCGGGGTGGGCGGTTTTCGCGCACTGTTTTACCTGTGGCAAGGACTTTCTCGCGGCGCGGCGGATCAGCCGGGCGCTGGCGGATCGGGGGCTGGCGGTGCTGCGGTTCGATTTCACCGGGCTCGGTGCGTCCGAGGGCGAGTTCGCGGCAACGACGTTCTCGTCGAACGTCGGCGATCTTGTGGCCGGCGCGGACTGGTTGCGAAAGAACCACGCCGGGCCGCGCGTACTGATCGGGCACAGCCTCGGTGGCGCGGCGGTGCTGGCCGCGGCGGGCGAGATCCCCGAGGTAACGGCCGTTGCGACCATCGGTGCGCCGGCCGATCCGGCCCATGTACGCCGGCAGTTCGGGGACGCGGTCGACGAGATCGAGGACGAGGGCTCGGCGGAGGTGGAACTCGGCGGGCGTTCGCTGCGTATCGGCCGGGATTTCCTCGACGATATCGCGCGCTGGGATCTGGTCCGGCGCGTCGGCCGGCTGGGCCGGGCGTTGCTCGTGCTGCACTCGCCGCTGGATCGGGTCGTGGCGATCGAGCATGCACGGCGCCTGTTCGAGGCGGCGAAGCATCCCAAGAGCTTCGTCTCGCTCGATGATGCCGACCACCTGCTGACACAGTCGGCGGATGCCGAATATGTCGCCACGGTCCTGGACGCATGGGTATCGCGCTATCTCGAGCGTGCGGGCAGCGCGGCCCGCGAGGGGCCGCTGCTGCAGCCGGGCGAGGTGCGGGTGGAGGAAAACGGCCTCGGGCGTCTTGCCCAGGATGTGCACGCGGGCGGTCACCGCATCCTGGCGGATGAGCCGCGCGAATCGGGTGGTAACGATACCGGACCCTCACCGTACGATTATCTCCTCGCCGGCCTGGGTGCATGCACGTCGATGACGCTGCGGATGTACGCTGACCACAAGGGACTGCCGTTGCGGCATGTGTCGGTCCAGTTGCGGCACGAGCGCGTGCACGCCGAGGATTGCGCGGCATGCGAACATAAGTCTGGGCGGATTGAACTGATCCATCGGCGTATCTCCCTGCAGGGCGATCTGACCGAAGCGCAGCGCGAGCGGCTGCTCGAGATCGCCGACCGCTGCCCCGTGCACCGCACGCTCGGCGGACCGCTCGAAATCCACACACGCGAATCGGACTGAATCCATGCGGCTGGTTGTTGATGAAAATATGGCGGCTGGCCGGCAGGCCTTCGCCGCCTTCGGCGATGTCATCACCGTGCCCGGCCGCGAGATCGACACCGAAGACGTCTCCCGTGCCGATGCCTTGATGGTGCGCTCGGTGACGCGGGTCGATCGCGCGCTGCTCGGTGGTTCGCACGTGCGCTTCGTGGGGACCGCGACCAGCGGCTTCGATCACATCGATCGGCAGTGGCTTACCGATCGTGGCATCGGGTTCGCGTATGCGCCGGGTTGCAACGCGAGTGCCGTGGCCGATTGGGCCGTCGCCGCGCTCGCGGCGCTGCATGCGGCGGGTCGCGCGCGTTTCGCCAGCGGTACCGTGGGCATCGTCGGCGCCGGTCATGTGGGCACCCGGGTCGCCTGCCGCCTGGGTGAACTCGGCTACAGCGTGCGGGTCTGTGATCCGCCGCGCGCGGAGGTTGAGGGTGGCGAAGGCTTCGTGGATCTCGCGAGCGCGCTCGAATCCGATGTCGTTTCGCTGCATGTGCCGCTCGTGGATGACGGGCCGTATCCGACCCGGGGGATGATCGATGGCGCGGCGCTGGAGCATATGCCGTCCGGCAGCGTGCTGATGAATGCCGCCCGCGGCGGTGTCGTCGACGAGGATGCGCTGGCGACGCGTCTCGACGACGGGCCGGATCTCGTTACGGCGCTGGATACCTGGGCGGGCGAGCCCGCGATCGATGCCGCGCTGCTGCCGCGGATCGATCTCGCGACGCCGCATATCGCCGGCCATACGATGGAAGGGCGTCTGCGCGGGACGGCAATGATCGCGGCGGCTGCCGCCAGCCACTTCGGTGTGACCAATGGATGGGACTGGCGCGCCGCGTTGTCGACGGCACCGGAGGCATCCGCCGATCCCGATCCGGTCAAGGCCGTGCTGTCCGCGTGGGACCCGCGCGCGGACGATGCCCGTCTGCGGGGTCTGCTGCGCCAGCAGCCGGAAGAACGCGCGCGGGCCTTCGACCGCATCCGTGCGGCCTGTCCGCAGCGCCGCGAATTCGCGTCATTCCGCCTGGCCGAGGACGCGCCCGCGGCGATCCACGCAACCGGCCTCGGCGAGCCCGATCCGACGGACGCGGCCGCTTGAAACCGCGGCGGATGGGACCGTTCGATGGATCCGAACGGTGTGATCGGGAAGTTTCACCCATCACGGCCGTCAGGGGCGTCATCATGACGCCATTCACTCATACGACGGAGTCACGCTCATGGGCCTGCTGATCGACGGTGTCTGGCACGACCAGTGGTACGACACGAAGAGTACGGGCGGGCGTTTCAAGCGCGAGAGCCCGAAATACCGCAACTGGATCACGCCCGACGGCGCGCCCGGGTCTACCGGAGATGGCGGGTTCGCGGCCGCGGCTGGACGCTACCACCTGTACGTGTCGCTCGCCTGTCCCTGGGCGCATCGCGCGCTGATCTTCCGCCGGCTCAAGGGTCTCGAAGACGCTATCGGCGTTTCCGTCGTTCATCCGCACATGCTGGACAACGGCTGGGAATACGCTGCCGATATCAGCGACGACCTGCACCGCTTCGAGGGAACCGGCGATCCGGTCAACGGTGTGCGCTATCACCATCAGCTCTACACGATGGTCGACCCGCAATACACGGGGCGCGTGACCGTGCCACTGCTGTGGGACCGCGAACGCGCCACGATCGTGTCGAACGAATCCGCCGACATCATCCGGATGTTCAACTCGGGTTTCGTCGGCGTCGCCGGCAACGACGAGGATTTTTATCCCGCGGACCTGCGCGAGACGATCGAGGCGATCAACGAACCGATCTATCACCGCATCAACAACGGCGTGTACAAGACCGGGTTCGCGACCACCCAGGATGCTTACGAAGAGGCCTTCGACGATCTGTTCGCCGAACTCGATCACGTCGAGGCGCGACTCGCCGATAACCGTTATCTGTGCGGCGAGCGGATCACCGAGGCCGACTGGCGGCTGTTCACGACGCTGGTTCGTTTCGACGCCGTCTATGTCGGCCACTTCAAGTGCAACCGGCAGCGGATCGCCGATTACCCGAATCTGTCAGGGTACCTGCGCGAGCTGTATCAGTGGCCGGGCGTGCGCGAGACGGTCAACTTCGAGCACATCAAGCAGCACTACTACTACAGCCATGGGACCATCAATCCCACTCGGGTTGTCCCCAAGGGGCCGGCCCTAAATCTGGATCGTCCGCACGGGCGCGGCTGAGTGGGTATTTGTCCCGCGTGGGTATCTTCATCGCGAGCAAGCTCGCTCCCACAAACATCCCCATACCCGGTCAAGGATTGCCGGGGTTTGTGGGAGCGAGCTTGCTCGCGAAGGCCCTGCGACGGCGGTGGATTCCTCCGTGCCGGCCTCAGCCGTCCAGCGTGAACCCGACCACCACCGTCACCTGCCAGTGATCGATGCGCCCGTCGACGATATGCCCGCGCGTATCGCGGACCTCGAACCAGCGCATGTTGTGAACCGACTTGCTGGCCCGTTCGATCGCATTGCGCACGGCACCCTCGATGCCGTCGGGCGAAGAACCGGTCAGTTCGATGTGTTTGTAGACGTGGTCGCTCATCAGGCGTTCTCTCTTCGGCCATGTACGGGGCGCGGGGCTGGCGCCCTTCACCGAGACTAGTCGCCCTTGCGGGTCCCGGCCAGCAGCGCGTTCCACGGGCCCGAGCCGACCAGGCCGCCGCCGCCGTCCACCTCGATCGACGTGCCGCTGACATAACCGGCGGCGCCCGAGGCCAGGTAGACCGCGGCCGCCCCGATATCCGTCGTTTGACCCAGCCGGCCGAGTGGCACGATGCGTGCGGCCCGGTCGGCGGCCTCCCCGGGCAGCAGCCGGCGAACGCCTTCGGTATCCGAAACGGGGCCGGGGACGATCGAGTTCGCCCGGATCCCGTACGTGCCCCATTCGAGCGCGAGCGTACGCATCAGTTGCTCCACGCCGGCCTTGGCCGCGCCCACATGCGCCTGCCCTGCATAGGGCGCTGTCGCCTGCGGTGCCGAGATCATGATGATCGAGCCGTCGGTCGAGCGCAGCTGGTCGAAGGCCGCGCGGCAGGCGTGGAAGCTGCCGTTGAGATCGATATCGACCACGGAACGGAAACCGTTCGGCGTCAGCTCCTCGGCGGCCGCGCCGAAATTGCCGGCAGCCCCGCAGACGAGCGTATCGAGATCGCCGAGGGCGTCGCGCGACGCGGCCAGCGCGGCCTCGACGGCCTCGGGTTCCCGCACATCCGCGGGTGTCGTCGATACGGCCTTCGCGCCGGCCTGTTGCAGCCGCGCCCGGGCGTCGGCGAGGCGCTGCTCGTTGCGTCCGCAGAGACCGACGGAGGCGCCCAGGCGCGCGAATGCCAGTGCGACGCCAAGATTGATGCCACTGCCGCCGCCGGTCACGAACACGGTGTGGTCGGCGAGCAGATCGGGACGGAACACGTCGAGTGGATCGTTGGTCATGTCAGCGCATCCGGTGGCGTGGCTGTATCGGCAGCTTGCCGCGCCAGTAGAGAATCATGATCAGGCCGGCCGCCATACCGCCGAGATGGGCGAAGTGTGCCACGCCCGCCTGGGTGCCGGTAATGCCCAGATAAAGCTCGATAGCGCCATAGATGATGACGAACCATTTCGCCTTGATCGGGATCGGCGGGATCAGCAGCAGGATGTACTGATTGGGGAATCGCAGCCCGAACGCGAGCAGAATGCCGAACACGCCTCCGGAGGCGCCGACGGTGGGGTAGATGTCGCCCCCGCCGCTCGAGGCGACCGTCAGCTGCACGAGTGCGGCCCCGATGACGCACGCGAAGTAATAGGTGAGGAAACGGCGCGAGCCCCAGTCGAGCTCGATCAGGGTGCCGAACATCCACAGCGCGAACATATTGAAAAACAGGTGCAGCAGATTGCCGTGCAGGAAGGCGTAGGTCACCAGCTGCCAGATCTCGAACTGCGGTACCCGCTGCAGTCCGATGGCCGCGTCGATGTACCGCGGCGTATTCAGGGGCCACAGCGCGAACGTCTCGATCAGCGTCTGCGCACCCCCCAGCCCCTGCAGCAGGAAGACGGCGCAGTTGCCGATGAGCAGCGCCTGGATGACCGGCGGGAACGTGCCGGCGCGATTGGGGTGGTGGAAATATTCGGACATGATGGACGCAGCATGCAGCCCCGCCGGTGCGGTTTCAACGCGTATCGCACGCCAGTACCCAACGCACCTGCTCGTCGTTCTCGATCGCGCCGGGGCGGGCGCGTCGAATCGTCCTGATCGCCTGTTCCGGCGCCATGCCGCGCTCGACCAGCAACCTGGCCGCGACCGTGCCGGAGCGGCCCATGCCGGCATGGCAGTGAATGACGATCCGCTCATCCGCGTCGAGGTGTCGATGCAGTGCGGGACCGGATTCGGCCCAGCGGGGCTCGAATGCCCCGCCCGGTGCCGCGCCGTCGATGATCGGCAGATGCCACCACGCAAGTCCCTGCGCCATGGCGCGCTCGCCCAGGCCCTCAACGCCCAGTAGCGTGAGTTCGTGCGGCTCGATCAGGGTGACCAGTGCCCGTGCGCGCCACCCCGCTATGGCGGCGAGATCGGCATCCAGGGCTGCGCCACGGCGGTTGCCACCGGCAACGGCCGCGGCGATCCCCGGGCAGGCGGTCAGGCCGATCCGGCCACCACCGGGCGCGCGCACGTTATCGATCGCAGCCTGCATGTCGCGACTCGTATTCGCCTGATCCTTTCGCCATAATGAGCCTACCGGCCCGGGATGGGCCAGACCCGCCGCAAAGGAGTTGCACCATGACCCGCGTGATCCACGTAGAAACCGATCGATCGTTCAGCCCCGGCGAGTATGCCGAACTGATGGCGGCCGTCCACTGGGGCGAGCCCGAGGAGTTCCTGGCCGCAAGTGTCACCGCGGCCCTGCAGGCCTATCATTTCATCGGCCACGTCCGTGACGAGGCCGGCCTGCTCGTCGGCTACCTGTGTGCATTCAGCGACGGCGTTTTCGCTACTTTCGTGGGCGAACTCGTCGTGCACCCCAGCGCACGCGGTACCGGTGTCGGCGCGGCACTGCTCGAGGCCGTCGAATCGGCGTGGCCCGGTGTCCCCGTATTCGCCCTCGGCTTCCGCGATGCCCGCGGCTTCTTCTATCGCCAGGGCTACACCCACCCGCCGCGCCCGATGGAGGTGCTGACCAAGCTCGATACCTGGCCGGTTGGGGACGCGATTACGCTGGAGGCGAGTGAAGGCTGAGGGCCGGGGCCCGGGGGCCCGGAGGTAGGCCGGCCTTTCCCGGCGCCATCGAATTTCGGGCATGCGACGCGATACGCGGCCGGGGAATGCCGGCGTTGCGCGGTGAGATGCCACGGCGTGGTATCCATCGCCGTGGACCGCGCAAGGCCGGCCTACATTTGCGCGGACGGCGGGCGGATGTCTTTCGGGGGTTCAGTCGCGGGGGCGGTCGCTGTGCCCCAGGTCATGTTGCGGCCAGAACGCATCGCGCAGGCGCTGCTTGAGTTCCTTCGCCTCCGGGAAGCGTCCCTCCTCGGCGCGCGACCAGAGGACGGTGCCGTCACGGGCGGTCACCTCGAACACGCCCTTGCCCGCCGGCGCGAGCGCGACTTCCGCGAGATCGTCCTCGAAGCTCGACAACAGCTCCTGCGCCAGCCACGCCGCGCGCAGCATCCAGCGGCAGCCGGGGCAGTAGGCAATCACGATGCGGGGTTTGTCAGTCATCCGGATCGAATCCCTGTTGAATCTGTTGTAAGGCTTTCTGACCGGTACGTCAGCTGCGCCATGGGGGGAGGTCGAAGAAGGGCGGGATCACGCAGAGCCGCGGAGAGCACGGAGAATGATTCAGGACGCGGGCGGCGATCGAACGTGCCTGCGCTGAACCGCATCATGCCGCCTGCCGCCTCAGCCCTTCAAACCGCCTTCAGCCAGAACAGCAGCGGCTTCTCCGTCTCTTCGGTGTCACCGACATCGCGCCACGGGAAGCTGGCCGTCAGGTCGGGGCGGCATTCGTAGCCGAAGTGGCGCCAGACCTCGTCCAGCGGGCGCGCGTCGGCCGGGCGCATCGGGTGGTCGTCCGGGCGCTGGACGGCGCAGTGCGTGATCCAGTCGTAATCGCCGTATTCACGGGCCAGGTTTTCGCGCTCGCGGAAGAATGTGCGATACAGGCCGCGCCCGCGGTATTCGGGCAGCAGCACCGATTCCGCGTTGTAGTAGACCCGGTTGATGTCGAAGCCGGCCGCGCGGAACGGCTTCTTCATCGCTTCGGCCTCATCAGCCAGTGGCATGGCCGTGGTCGCGCCGACGGGACGCTCGCCGTCGAGCATCAGCAACGCGAACGCGCGCGGGCTGTCGACGTAGTACTGCAGGTAGCGCCGCTCGTAATCGATGTCGCCGTCGTAGAGATACGGCCACTCGCGGAAGACGGTCATGCGCAGATCCGCGAGTTCGTCCACGCGTTGGGCGATGCGGCTGCCGTGCCAGCGCTCGAGCCGCAGTTGCGGTTCGGTCATTGCGGTGCCGTCTCCCCCGTTCGTCTTCCTTCCAGGATGACGCGGGTGCCGGCCATGCGGTCATGCAGACCGCGTCGGTCGGTACTGAAGACAATGGGGATCAGGGCGGCCAGCGACAACAGGGCGCCGGCCGGCACGAGTTGCGCATCGACGCCGGCAAGCGCGCCGGTGAGCCACCATGGCCAGGCGCGCAGGGCGGCCACGGCGAAATCGAGACGCCCGCCCTCGGGCGGGCGGACCCGCAGACCGAGCAGTCGTTTGCCGGGCGTCGCCATGCGGGCGGTGCCCTCGGTGAGGATCCGGTAGAACATGGCGATCGCGGCGGTCAGGACCAGCGTCCCCGGTGTCATCAGGGCCGTAAAGGATTGACCGGAGATCACGGAAGCGATCAGTGCGATGGCCGCGATCGCCCCCGCGTCGACGAGGCCCGCCGCGATGCGGCGACCGGGCGGGGCGGGACGATCTTCAGCCCGTGAACTCACGTGGTCGTGCTCCATCCAGCGGCCCGGGGTCGAGCCCGCTCTCGGCGACGCCGCGGTAACATGTCGCGTTTATGCGGTCGCCGCGCGGCTCGCTTTCTTGCGCTCGTGTTCCTTCAGCCAGCGCTTGCGCACGCGCACGGCCTTCGGCGTGATCTCGACCAGTTCGTCATTGTTGATGAACTCGAGCGCCTGTTCCAGATCCAGTTTCACCGGCGGGGTCAGGACCACGTTCTCGTCGGAACCGGCTGCGCGCACGTTGGTCAGTTCCTTGGCCTTGAGCGGATTCACGGTCAGGTCGTTGTCGCGCGAATGGATGCCGATGACCATGCCCTCGTAGACCTCATCGTTGTGGCTGACGAACATGGTGCCGCGGTTCTGCAGGTTGAAGATGGCGTAGCCCACCGCCTTGCCGTTCTCCTGCGAGATCATCACGCCGTTGCGCCGCTGGCCGATGTTCTGCGAGCCCATCGGGCCGTAGTGGTCGAACACATGCGTGAGGATCCCTGTGCCCGAGGTGATGCTCATGAACTCGCTGCGGAACCCGATCAGCCCGCGTGCCGGGATCTCGTATTCGAGGCGCACGCGGCCGGTCTCGTCCGGCTGCATGTCCTTGAGCGTGCCGCGGCGCTCGTTCAGGCGCTCGATCACGCTGCCCTGATGCTCGGCGTCGATATCGGCGACCAGATGCTCGTACGGCTCGTGCTTCTCGCCGTCGATCTCGCGCACGATGACCGACGGGCGCGAGACCGCGATCTCGTAGCCCTCGCGGCGCATGGTTTCCAGCAACACCGAAAGGTGCAGCAGACCGCGGCCCGAAACCTTGAACTTGTCGGGGTCGTCGGTGTCCTCGACCCGCAGGGCGACGTTGGATTTCAGCTCGCGGTCGAGGCGCTCGCGGATCTGGCGGCTGGTTAGGTATTTGCCTTCGCGCCCGGCCAGCGGCGATTTGTTGACCTCAAAGGTCATGTTCACGGTCGGCTCGTCCACCGTCAGCAGCGGCAGCGCTTCCGGGTGGTTCGGGTCGCAGATCGTGTCCGAGATATCGAGCCCGTCCATGCCGGTCAGGGCGACGATGTCACCGGCCTCGGCCCGGTCCACCTCGATGCGGTCGAGCCCCTGGAAGCCGAGGATCTTGAGCACGCGCGCGTTGCGCTGTCCTCCGCTGCGGCCGACGATCTTCACCGGGCTGCTCGGCTTGAGTGTGCCGCGGCGCACGCGGCCGATCCCGATCTGGCCGAGGAAGCTGGAATAGTCCAGCGTCGTCACCTGGATCTGGAACGGCCCGTCCGGGTCGACGTTCGGTGCCGGCACGCGCTCGACGATGGTCTCGAACAGTGGCTGCATGTCGCCGTCGCGCACGTCGTCGGTCAGGCCGGCGTAACCGTGCAGGGCGGAGGTGTAGACGATCGGGAAATCGAGCTGTTCGTCGGTCGCGCCGAGGCTGTCGAAAAGGTCGAAGGTCTTTTCGATCACCCAGTCCGGGCGTGCGCCCGGACGGTCGATCTTGTTCACTACCACGATCGGTTTGAGGCCGAGATCGAAGGCCTTCTGCGTGACGAAGCGGGTCTGCGGCATCGGGCCGTCGACCGCGTCCACCAGCAGCAGGCAGCAGTCGGCCATCGACAGGACGCGCTCCACTTCGCCGCCGAAATCCGCGTGCCCGGGGGTGTCGAGGATGTTGATCCGGTAGCCGTTCCAGTCGATCGCCGTGTTCTTCGACAGGATCGTGATGCCGCGCTCGCGCTCGAGATCATTGGAGTCCATGACCCGCTCGGCGCCGGCGTCGCGCGCGGACAGCGTGCCGGACTCCTGGAGGAGGCGATCGACCAGCGTGGTCTTGCCGTGGTCGACGTGGGCGATGATGGCGATGTTGCGCAGTTTCTCGATCATGGGTTCCGGAACCGTTGGGACGGGGACGACGGTACGGTCGGCCCGCAAAACCGGACATTGTAACATTAATCGGCTTCCGGTGTCTCGATGCACCATCCGCCGGGGACCGGAACCGGGCACATTTCACAAAAAAGAGTGGACGAAGGCCGGAACAGTGTGCATCATCAGTGCCGCAGTGAGTTTCGAAGGTCCCCGGTTGTACCGCATGGTAGTCACTCCGGTTGGTTCCAGAACGACCTGCAACAACAGTCCATATCCAACCATCTGAGGAGATGACCCATGTCGACTGGTACAGTGAAGTGGTTTGACGACGCGAAAGGCTTTGGTTTCATTCAGCCCGAAGACGGCAGCAAGGACGTATTCGTCCATTTCAGCGCCATCGCGGGCGACGGCTTCCGCAGCCTGACCGAAGGCCAGCAGGTCGAGTTCGAAACGACCACGACGCAGAAGGGCCTTGCGGCGGCGAACGTTCGCCCCGTCTGAATCCCTTTCCGAGCGGCCCCCACGGGCCACCGGAAGTCGAAAAAGCCCCGCCAATTGGCGGGGCTTTTTTTATGCGCTGTGCCGTGATTCCGTGAAGTCAAAGGCGGTCTCTCGCGGAGGCGCGGAGGCGCCGAGAAGGTCAAAATCGGTCGCTCGCCAAGACGCCAAGAAAGGGCGAATAAAAGGTAATGAAAAGGACCGAGACGAACTGCCTCTCTTTACCGGGGGCTTGCGGGTCGGGCTTTGCGCGGTGCTTCCATGCGCCACGGCCCCCAGGCGGCGCGCGCTGATCCGCTCCCGGCGGATCGGTTAGCCTGACACCCTGAGTCCCGGACCTTTCGCCCCGCAGCGCGATCTGTACCAGTTCCGGGCGAACTCCATTCCGCCCTTCCTTGGCGCGCTTGGCGTCTTGGCGAGACACTGGTTTTCCTGCCTTTCCACTCCGCGAGCTCCGCGGCTCTGCGAGATGCGAATTTGACTTCAGTACCGCGGCAGCGTGATGTCCTCGAACAGTTCGTCGCGTTCGGCCTGGTTCTCGGCCTCGAGGGCGGCGTCGACGACTTCGCGGGTGAGGTGCGGCGCGAAGGTCTCGATGAAGGCGTACATGTAGCCCCGCAGGCGGGTGTTGCGGCGGAAGCCGATGCGGGTCGTGCTGGATTCGACCAGGTGGCTGGCATCGAGCTTCACGAGGTCGCTGTCGGTTTCCGGTTCGTACGCCATGTTCGCGAGGATGCCGATGCCCAGTCCAAGCCGCACATAGGTCTTGATCACGTCCGCATCCGTCGCGGTCAGGACCACATTCGGGGTCAGACCGGCGGCATTGAAGGCCCGGTCCAGCCGCGAGCGCCCGGTAAAGCCGAACACATAGGTGATCAGGGGTTCCGCCGCGACATCGGCGAGCGTCAGTTCTTCCTTGAGCGCGAGCGGGTGATCCTTGCAGACGATGATGGCGCGGTCCCAGTGATAGCAGGGCATCATCACGAGATCCTCGAAGTGCTCCATCGCCTCGGTGGCGATCGCGAAATCAACGCCACCGGTCGCCGCCATCTCCGCGATCTGCGTGGGTGTCCCCTGGTTCATATGCAGGGCCACGCGCGGATAGGCCTCGGTGAAGCGCGCGATCACGGGTGGCAGGGCGTAGCGTGCCTGGGTGTGGGTGGTGGCGATCGAGAGGCTGCCGGCCTGCGGGTCGCGGAATTCCTGGGCTACCTGCTCGATGTTCTCGGTGTCGTGCAGGATCTGGTTGGCGAGTTCGATAATGGCCTCGCCGGCCGGCGTCACCCGGGTCAACTGGCGCCCGGTGCGTTCGAAGATCTCGACGCCGAGTTCATCCTCCAGCAGGCGGATCTGTTTTGATACCCCGGGCTGCGAGGTGAACAGGTGCTCCGCGGTGGCCGATACGTTCAGACCGTAACGGGCGACCGCGGCGATGTAGCGCAATTGGCGCAGGGTCATGGGCGCACTCCGGATGGCCGATTCTTGCGTGAAGCGGTCGGTAATAACGAAAAGTTATAGTACGCCCCGTGTTTGCCGGTTTTCAATCTAGCAAGAGTTCGTCGATGGACCGGCGGCGCGCACCGGCGGTGCGGCTGCCCGAAACGCGCGTGCGTCCGGTGCCGGGGGTGCTGTTGTTCGTGTTGGCGATCAGTCTGCTGTGGACGTGATGCCACGAAAGGCCGGTCCCGGGCCGGACGGTGACGCGGTTGCCCGGAAATCCGCCATGGTCGGATGCGGGCTGGGCTGACAGCTTGGCCAGCAGTCGTTGGTCCAGAGGATGTAGGCCTGATAGCGCTCGCGGATCGCCCGGACGTATTGGACCGGTTCATGGCCGCGCACATAGCCGAAGCGGGCGTTCCCGTAGTACTTCGGCTGTGACAGCTTGAGCATCGCGCGCTCGACGTTATCGAACCATCGGTCGCGATCGAGACCGAGGCGATCCGCGAGGCTTCGGGCATCGCGGACGTGGCCGACCCCGGCGTTGAAGGCAGCGAGCATGAACCACATGCGGTCCTGCACGCGCAGGTCATCCTCGAACCGGTCGCGCAGCCAGTCGAGATACTGAATACCGGCGCGGATGTTGACCTCCGGGTCGTTGATCGGGCCGGTCACCCCCACCTGGCGGGCGGTGGCCGGCATGATCTGCATCAACCCCTGCGCTCCGACCCACGAGCGCGCGTTCGGGTTGAAGCCACTCTCCTGGAAGATCTGCGCCGCCACCAGTCGCCAATCGAGGCCCTCCTGCTTCGCGTATCGCTGTATAACGTCGTCCCACGGCGTGAGTTGATGGCCGCTGCCGAGATCGATCCGTTGTGCCTGGAACTCACGGATCCGGTCGTGGTCGTGGAAGTATTTTGCGTAGACAACGTTGTAGAACTCGCTGCGGTAGGTCTGGGTGAGGAAACGGTCGGCCACGGCCTGCAGTTGTCCGTTATCTTCACGGAATGCCCAGCGGTGCGGGATCGGATCGCCGATCTCGAGGTATGACTGGACGTTCTCCCGCCATGCGGCCGCGTTGCGGGCGATGTGGTCGTCGACAAGGGTCAGGTCGTACTCACCATTCGCTACGCCCCGGATCGCGGCCTCCGGTGTCGTCCCGGCCGGCAGTTCCTCCACGCGCAGATCGATGCCCTCTGCGTCGCGGAGGCGCTCGGCGGCCTGCCACGCATCGCTGTCAGGGGATACGTGGATGCGGCGGCCCGACAGATCCTCGATCGAGTCGATCGCGGGACCCCCGGCATCGGTGACCACCCGTTTGACCGCGAAATGGTAAGGCCGTGACCAGGCGATGTCCTCATTCCGCCCGCTCCGGGGGGTAAGGAAGGCGGCGGCCATGTCGGCCCGGCCGGAGCGCACGAGTTCGAGTACCGATTCCTGCGGGTCCGCGACGACGATCTCAAGCCGCACCCCGAGGTCATCGGCAAACCGCTTCGCCAGTTCGTACTCGAAACCGAGGAGCTGGCCGCGCCATACGAAGTAATTCGCCGCGCTGTTGCGCGTGGCCACGCGCAGTGTGCGGTCCTGCTTGATCGCCGGCAGATCACCGGTACGCAGTTGCTGGTCGAATTCGGCCAGTTTGCGCTGGGTGATGAAGCGGTCCAGAACCGCCTTGAGCTCCTCCGCATCGCGCCGCAGGCCCCAGCCAATCCCCGTCTCTGGCGATACCGGGAATACCCCGCGGATGCTGTCGCGGTAACCGAGCGCCACCTCGAGCGCATTGCCATCGACAATGGTCAGGTCCATGCCGCCGGCGGCCAGGCGGTCCAGCTTCCGTTCCGTGGAAAGGGCCGGCAGGCTGTGGACTTCAAGTCTCGCGTGCTGGTCCTGTAGCCGTTGTGCGGCATGCCAGAACCGGGAACCGAAATCGACCGTTATGGCGCGTCCATCGAGGTCCGCCGGCGCCTCGATCGGATCGTCCTCGCGCGCGACGAGCATCTGACGGCTGCGGTCGAGCGCGACGGTGAATCCGATTTCCTCGCGGTGGCGGTCGTTGATCGGCAGATTGGCCACGATCAGGTCACCACGGCCTTCGGTCAGTGCCGGAATCAACTGCTCGAAGCGGTCGACGAGGACCACGACCGGTTCGAGGCCGACGGAGCGCGCGAAGCGCGCGGCGGCGCGCAGTTGGGTATTTACCGGTGAGCCCGCGCGGGGCAGGTGCGTAACCGCGTCCGGGCGCCGGACCATGAGCAGCCGCAACCGGCCACGGTCCTTGATCGCGTTGAAATCCCCCGTCTCCACGTACGGCGACTCTTCGAGCACCCGTGGCGGCTCGAAGCTCGTCGGCTCGGGCTGCTGACAGGCCGTGAGAAGCGCGGCCGCTATCGCCAGGCAGCAGGTCAGCCATCTCTGCCGTCTTCTCATACTGAAGACCGGTCGGGAGGTGCCCCGCATTCTACCAGCACCCGCGCACGCCGGCCGCAACGCAGGGCCGACCGGGTGCCGCGCCATCGTAGTATTTCGGCGGGCTACCGTTGAAAGCGTCAGCGTGTTCCCCCAAATACGAGGTACGGAACAACCGTATCAACAGGAGGAAACGACAATGGCTCTGGCACGCTACGAAAACCGGAATCCGTGGAGTCAGTTCCATCAGGAAGTGAACCGCATGCTCGGTGAGAACTCGAGTGTGGTAACCAGCGACTGGGTGCCGGTCGTTGATATCAAAGAGGAGAAGGACCGTTTCGTTCTGCACGCCGATCTGCCCGGCGTCGATCGCGACGATATCGATATCACCATGGAAGGCGGCGTACTGAGTATCCGCGGTGAGCGCAAACTGGAAGACGTCGCCGAGGGTGGCGAGTACAAGCGCGTGGAACGGATCCACGGCAACTTCTACCGGCGCTTCGCGCTGCCGGACGAGGCCGATGCGGAAGGGATCAATGCCCGCTGCAATCAGGGCGTACTGGAAGTCGTGATCCCGAAGAAGCAGTCGGTGCAGCCGCGCCGGATCGAGATCGGCTCCTGATCGTCGGTCCTGACTGATCGGGCAGGCCTCCCGGCCTGCCCGCCATTCGCCTGTATGACCCGGCAACGGCGCGGCTCAACCCGCCGTATTGTGCTCCACCCAGCGCCCGCCGGAACGGGTTTGTTCATGCTTCCAGAACGGCGCGCGTGATTTCAGCGCCTCCATGATCGCACGTCCGCCCTCGAAGGCTTCCCGCCGATGGGGCGCCCACACGGCGACCAGCACGATCGGCTCACCCGGCTCGATGGACCCGACCCGGTGGATCACGCGCGCGGCGAGCAGGCCGTGAGTCGTGCTCTCTTCGTCGACGATCGCCTCGAGCTGCCGCTCGGTCATGCCGGGATAATGCTCCAGCACCATGCGGCTGACGGCGTCCCCCTCGTTGAAGTCCCGCATCGTCCCGACGAACGCACAGGTCGCGCCATAGGCACCGGCGCCGAGTCCGCCATCCGGGGAATCGGCGAGTTCCCGCCACGGCTCGAATGCTTCCGTCCGCAGTTCCACCGTCACGGCTTCAGCCTCCGGTCACGGGTGGGAAGAACGCGACCTCGTCGCCTTCGTGGACGCGCGTATCGGCCCCCGCGTAGTCGAGATTGACGGCCGCGAGCACGTTGCGCGGCATCTCGCTCCCGTCGGTCACCGCCTGCCAGACATCGAGCACGCACGCCTCGTCCGGGACCTCGGCCGCGCGTTCCGCAAAGCCGAGGCGGTCGCGCAGATGGGCGAATGTCTTTACGGTGACCTGCATTCCTGTACCGCCCCCGTGGGCTCGAAGATACAATCAGCTTACTGTCGCAGGCGGTCATTGTGCGCGCAAGATGCCGCGATCGGATACACCCCTCCGGAGCCCGGTGCATGAGCGAATTCACCCATTTCAATCGCCGTGGCGAGGCGCATGTCGTCGACGTCGGCGCCAAGGATGCCACCCGACGCGTCGCGGTCGCCGCCGGGCGCATCTATATGGAACCGGACACGCTCGCGCGGATCGAGGCCGGCGAGCAGGCGAAGGGCGATGTCCTCGGCGTCGCCCGGATCGCCGGCATCATGGCGGCCAAGCGCACCTCCGAACTCGTGCCTCTTTGCCACCCCATCGCGCTGACGAAAGTCGAAGTGGACTTCGAACTGGATCACGAGGCGTCCGCGGTCATCTGTCAGGCCACCGCACAAACGACCGACCGCACGGGCGTGGAGATGGAAGCGCTGACCGCCGTGCAGATCGCGCTCCTGACGATCTACGACATGTGCAAATCGGCCGACCGTGGCATGACCATGGGCGATATCCGCCTGCTGGAGAAAACCGGCGGCAAGTCCGGCGACTGGAAGCGCGAAGATCCGGCCTGAGTGGCCGCGCGGATGTGCGGCACTGGCCGATCGCTTGTCAGGGGTTCGCGCCAAGGCGCCCTTTGCGCCTTGGCGAGAACCTTTATTGTACAAGGCCTCCCGGGCCCATCTCTTAGCCCTGTTCCAGCAGTCGCCGCAGGTCGATCAGGGCGGCATTGGCGCGCGAGACGTAAGAAGCCATCACGAGCGAGTGATTGGCGAAGAAACCGAAGCCGTTCCCGTTTAGAACGACGGGGCTCATGATCGGCCGCTGGGCCGCCTCCAGCGAACGGATCAGTTGATCCATCGTCGCCTCGGCGTTCTTGTCCGCCAGCACGCTGCTGAAGTCCTTCCGCACCGCCTTGAGGAAATGATAGTGCGCCCAGGTCGCGCCGCGGGCGTAATAGAACTCGTTATCGATCTGGAGCCAGGGCGTCTCGTCGCGTAGCTCTGGGGTCCGCGGCTGCGATGCCGTGGCGGCCCGTTCATTGGCGAGATCGGTATTCACGCGCCATTCGCCCACGCTCGCGGAAAGGCGCTGAACGATGCCGCCAAGACGCTGCCCCACCGTCTCCAGGTAGCCGCGGAGATTGTCCGCGCGCGCATAGAAATTGGCATCGCCGGATGCAAGCCGACTGCGATACGTGCGCAGGTACCCCAGCGCGTCCTCGTACTCGCTCTCCGTCGAGGGAAAGATCCAGGAATTGGCGTTGAAATTGAGCCGCGGCTCGGCCTGTGAGAGCTCCTCGTTCTCACGCGACTGGGACTGCGAGCGGCTCATGTCGTTGCGCAGCGAGCGCGCGAGGTCGCGCATCTGGATCACGGCCCCATACTCCCAGGCCGGCACGTTGTCGAGCAGGACGCCTGGCGGCATCACGTCGTTGAAGAGGTAACCGCCCGGTTTGTGCAGCATGACATCGACCGCGTGAATCAGCGTCACGGTGGTCGTGTAACCGGTTACGATCTCTTCGCCGTGGCGTTCAGCGGTCGCCTGCGTCTCGCGGGCCGGGTCGAACGTGTCCGGCGGGTCGCTCCACCACCAGCCGACCACAAGGGTCACGATGACCAAAGCCAACAGTGCGGTGGCGCCGCCAGCGACAAGGCCGCGCCGACGCCAGACCAGCGGGTTGAACGCGTTGGCGAGGCCGCGGCCGATCGAGGCCGACGTTCGACGCAGGCGGGAAAAAAATGCGGGCATGATGTTGCTCCTTGCGTGCAGCGCATCACTCTAAACCTGCATGCGCGAAAGGCAAGGGCAGCAGTGTCTTTAGGACGTTACACTGCCGACGCCGCGAACAGCGGACCAATCGGGTACCACCATGAATGACGATGCCAAACCCGCCGCATCAGGCTCCAGTACCGAATTCGCCCGGCGCGTGCTCGAGTGGTACGACCGTCACGGGCGCCATGATCTGCCGTGGCAGTGTCCGGCGACGCCGTACCGTGTCTGGATCTCGGAGATCATGCTCCAGCAGACCCGGGTCGAGACCGTGCGCGGGTATTTCGACCGTTTCATGGCGCGTTTCCCGGATGTCTCGACACTCGCCGCGGCGGATATCGACGAGGTGCTCGGTCTGTGGTCCGGGCTCGGCTACTATGCGCGCGCCCGCAACCTCCATCGCGCCGCGCGCTCCATGGTCACGGAGCACGGCGGGGAGATCCCGGATGACCCGGACGCCCTGAACGCCCTCCCGGGGATCGGTCGGTCAACCGCCGGTGCGATCCTCAGTCTGGGGTTCGGCCGCCACCACGCCATCCTCGACGGCAACGTCAAACGCGTCCTTGCGCGCCACGCGGGCATCGAGGGCTGGCCGGGGCGTACGCCCGTGCAGCGTGCGCTCTGGGCGGAGGCCGAGGAACGCACCCCGATCGAACGCACCGCCGCCTACAACCAGGCGATGATGGATCTCGGCGCCATGGTGTGTCTGCGTCGGCCCGTGTGCGACGCCTGCCCGGTCGCCGATGATTGCGTTGCCCGGCACGAAGGCCGGACCGCCGGGATCCCGGCCCCGAAACCGAAGCGCGAGATTCCCCGT
>Ga0075106_1000330_pt1 | contig 25327 bp, 18 predicted proteins | sample AntDeeMetag02WF4_FD_69796 | JGI IMG/M metagenome (GOLD analysis project Ga0075106, IMG submission 69796) | Saline lake microbial communities from Deep Lake, Antarctica - Antarctic Deep Lake Metagenome 02WF4 | ecosystem: Environmental > Aquatic > Non-marine Saline and Alkaline > Saline | place... | reverse complement strand
AGAACAGATTTACCTCCAGCTTCGCATATAAGTATAAGTTTGTATTTTAATTCATCTAAATATAATCAAATAAAATTATTAAATAATCAAATAAAAATAAAAATTAATAATGAAAAAGAGAAAGTTTTGTATTTAGATATTGAAGACTGAACTTCGGGAAGTTTGATTGTTATTGTTGGAAAAGTCACAATTGATAACGAAAAAGACTTACTCATTTTAGAACAATCAAAATTAATTTATGACTCCGAAAAGACAAGCCTACATTAAAATCCGTGTTCTTTAGAATGGTTGTTGAATGCGGTGCAAAGCAAAACCGAACTTTCAGAAAATCCTATTTTTGAATATTATCTGAAATGTCCGATTAATTGGATTTCTGGAAAAGTTACTAAAGAAGATTTCATACGCAAACAAAAATTTCAGGATGCAACAGGAAGAATATCAGAAGGAATGATTATAAACCTGAAAACCGTTACAATTGGAAACCGCCAACTTTATAATGTGAAAGCCAGTGTCATAAATAATGATGAAGCACCACTATTATTAGGGCAATCAGCCCTTTCTAAATTTGGAAAAGTAACTATTGATAATGAAAAAAAACTGCTCATCCTTGAATAATCAATTTTTTATTAGATTTTTATTGAGTTTGCTGCTACTTTTCGTCAGCTGCAAAAGACCAGCACATCGTCCACAGCAAAAAACCACCGAAACCAATCAAAGCCAAACCCAAGAACCCACAGAAGAAACCCATTCCTTAAAAGTCACCTTAATCCGTGTTCTCGATGGCGACACGATTGAAGTGTTGTATCACGAATTGCCCTTGATGATCCGGTTTCAGCACATCGACGCACCAGAAACCCGCGGCGATCAGCCTTTTGGCGAAAAATCCACATCAGCTTTGCAGCGTTTATGTCAAGGTGAATTTCTTATTATCAAAACCGAAGGCGAGTTTGATATGGGCGGTCGCTTGATCGGCGAGGTTTTTGACGACCACGGCAACAATCTCAATCAAGAATTGGTGAGGTTGGGGTTGGCCTGGCATTATAAAAAATATTCTGACAGCAAGGCTTACGCAAAACTGGAAAAACAAGCCCGCAAAAACCATCGCGGACTTTGGAAAGCCGCAGAACCCGTCTCGCCTTGGGATTTTAGGTAGGTTATTTCAATGCTTCGACTAAAGCTCAGCAGAGCATTTTTTAGAGCAAGACTTCGGCCTTGCTCATTGTGAATTGTCAAACTTGTCACTTTGGTTTAAAGTGGATGAAGTCCAAAAAAAAGAATTAATTTTAAAGGTGTCGAATTCGACACAATTTAAAAGTATTTTATATAGAATGTGAATTTTAATGTCGCATAAATGCTTCTTAAAATCTACCTCGGCATAATACCTTTGAAGAAATTCTATTACGGCATTATAAAACTAAATTGGTGTCAATTATGCCGAATTCGGTATAAACGAAAGCTAAATTTCTTGATTATGGCAAAAAGTAAAATGATAAACGTAAAAGCAATATACATAATTAGAAGAACGGGACTCTTTTATTTTAAGGACTTGATTAGAAATAAGTCGAATCTAAAGTACTTCAAGTTCCCATTTTTAATTTTAGCTATCATTCCCTGAAACTTGATAGAAAATTAATTCAACATTCTCAATCTCCTGAAAGTCTTTATCAGCTGTCAGCAAGGGAAGTTTGAGGTAACCAGAAGTAGCTGCAATAATCGTGTCAGGCAATTTTAATTTTGTTTTTTTCGAATTTCAATTGTCATTTCTTTTATCTCAGAGTTGATATTGACAATTTGTATGCTTTTCAGAAGGCCTCGAATGTTGTTTTCAGACTCTTGAGAAATTTTCGGAAAAGCAAGAAGCTCAAGTTCGGTAATGAAAGAAGTGACTACAAATTTGCCTGAAAGCATTTCAATAACATCTGGGTCACCTCTTAAGAAGTAAAGTAATATATTGGTATCTACAAAAATTTTATCCCTCCCACTCATCCCGCATCTTTTTTTGGTAGGCCGAAGGGTCTATGTCGGTCTTTAGAGTTCCGGCATAGTTCATCAAATTATGAGATAAGTTTTTAGAAAGTACAGCATCCATCTGCGTTCTGATTTTATCTTTAGAACTTCCTTTTTTTATAACCGTCATCATAGATTAAGTTTTTATCACCGTATTATTCAAAAATAAGCATTTTTTCTAAAACAGAATTGTATTTCATAATATTCAACGCAGCAATGGAGGGAAACCCGAAATATGAAGTACGATTTACGAAGTGGGAAATACGATTTTGAGAACAAGGAATATCGAATACTGAATATCGAATAGCCAAAGTTAAATTGCTCTTTTAATTAAACCCGCCTGCCCGCCGTAGCGAAGCGAAGGGGGGAAACCCGAAATATGAAGTACGATTTACGAAGTGGGAAATACGATTTTGAGAACAAGGAATATCGAATACTGACTATCGAATAACGAATTTAAATTGCTTTTTTAATTAAACCCGCCTGCCCGCCGTAGCGAAGCGAAGGAGGGAAACCCGAACACCTTTTACTTTTTCTTAAACCTCACCTTAGCCCGATTGATCAAATAAAACATCACCGGCACGACAACCAATGTCAGGAAAGTGGCAAAGGTCAACCCAAAAATAACTGTCCAGGCCAGTGGGCCCCAGAAAACAACATTGTCACCCCCGAAATAAATTCCCGGGTCATAATCTGTGAATAACCTAAAGAAGTCGACGTTGAAACCTGTTGCGAGGGGAATCAATCCCAGAACCGTGGTGACGGCCGTCAATAAAACTGGCTTTAACCGCGCTTTTCCGCCGGCGGTGATGAGTTCAAAATACTGGGTTTTTGTCAGTAAGGTATCTTCATCTAAATTGAGTTCATCTTTTTTACGGTCAAATAAAATTTGGGTATAATCAACAAGTACGATGGCATTATTGACCACAATTCCGGCCAATGCAATCACGCCCATCATTGTCATAATGATAACAAAATCCATATTGAAAATCACAAGTCCCAGAAAAACGCCAGCCAGGCTCAAAATCACTGCGGTCAAGATGATAAAAGGTTTGGAAATGGAATTAAACTGCGCGACCATTATTAATAAAATCCCACCGATTGCCAATAATAAGGCCTTTAGCAGGAAATCGAGGTTTTCTTCCTGTTTTTCCTGTTCACCGGTAAAGCTATAGCGGATATTTTGTGGAAGCCCGTCATAATTTCCCAATTTTGATTTGAGCTGTTTCACAATTTCATTTCCATTATAACCTTCCAGAACATTGGAATAAATGGTAATTATGCGTTTTAAATCCTTTCTCTGAATTGAACTGAAGGTAGAACTTTCTTTTTTATCCACTAAAGTAGAAATGGGCACTTGCACTATTTGTCCATTATTTTGATTTTTAAACGTAATCGGTTGGTTGAAAATCGCATCTTCGTTTTCGCGCTGACTTTCCTTGAATCGCACATTAATGGGATAATCGTCATCGCCATCTTTATAGGTCGAGACCTCTTCGCCATAAATCGCGCGGCGCAAAGTTTGTCCAACTTGTGCCGTGCTCACGCCAAATTTCCCCGCCTTTTGTCGGTTAACACGGACTTCCAGCTCAGATTTACTTTTATTGACATCCAGGTTGAGGTCTTCAATGCCAGCAATGTTTAAGTCTTGAATAAAGGAACGCATCTGTTTTGCTTCTTGCAGCATCTGTCCATAATCTTCACCACGCAGTTCGATATTAATGGGGTAACCCGTGGGCGGTCCGGTTTGATTTTTTTCAACAGTAATGGTGACACCCGCAAAACCCTGAACCGCATTTCTCACTTCCGTCAAGAGCTTGCTGCTGGAAACCCCGCGGCGTTTTTGAAATTCACGCAGCGACAAGGTTACCTTTCCGCGGTGCGGCATTTCATTTTGTTGACCTTGGCTTGTCCGTGGGTTACCAGATCCTTTTCCTACTTGCGAAATCGCAGATTTGACCATAAAATTATACCCGTCATCATCTTCATATTTTTTGATGGCATTATAAATGCGGGTTTCAATTTTTTTGGTCAGCTTATTGGTTTTTTCAATTGTCGTGCCTTCCGGATATTCGATATAGGTCATTATTTGATTTGGCTCACTATCGGGAAAGAACAAAACTTTGGGCTGAGCCAAACCGACCAAGACAAAACTGAGGATTAAAAGAAGGATCGTGCCAAAGAAAAACACATAAGCTTTCCTTCCAGCTAAAGCATACTTTAAAAAGTTTTCATAAAAATCCTCTAACTTTTTTAGGGCCCCAAACTGAAATGATTTGATGGCACCGCTTAAAAATTTGCGGTAAAGCCAGAACAGGATAAAGGCGAGGATGAGCAAATTTCCTATTGCGCGCAAGGCGCCGATATCAACAATAAAACCTGCTGTGAGGAAAACCGCACCAGCAATCAACATAAAAAAGGAAATTCGAAGGGCTCGTTTTCTTTTGATCCCTTTCTCTTCCGTTCGCATAAATTTTGAAACCAACATTGAGTTGATAACCAGGGCCACAAATAATGAGGAACTCAGTACAATGGAAAGTGTGATGGGGAAAATGATCATAAATTGACCGATCAGTCCCGGCCAAAGCCCCAGTGGAAAAAACGCGGCCAAAGTCGTGGCAGTGGAAGCAATAATGGGCCAGGCAATTTCGCCCAATCCCTGTTTTGCAGCCTGCGTCCTCGGCATTCCCTCGCTCATCAAACGGTGCACGTTCTCAACAACCACAATCCCGTTATCGACCAGCATGCCCAAGCCCATAACAAGGGCAAAAAGAACCATTGTGTTTAAGGTATAGCCCAATCCTGAAAGGATGATAAATGACAGGAACATCGAAAGCGGAATGGCAATACCAATAAAAAGCGCATTGCGAAAACCTAGGAAAAACATCACGACCGCAACTACCAGGATAATTCCAAAAATAATGTTATTGACCAAATCGTCAACTTGGTTTTCAGTTTGAATGGACTGATCATTGCTCAATGAAATATGGACGTCATCCGGATAATAATTTTCTTTTTCAGATTTGACCATAGCCTTGATTTCATCCACAGCCTGAATCATATTTTTTCCAGCCCGTTTTTTAATGTCGAGTGATACCACAGGTTTTCCAAATTCACGGGCAAAAGTCGTTGGGTCTTCTTCGGTGAAATTGATCTCGGCAATATCTCTCAGGTTGACCACGCCACCATCGCGTTTCACCACGACATTGCGCAGTTCTTGGGGATCCTTGATTTCACCGATCAACCGGATGTTTTTTTCAATCCCGCCCTGTTTGATATTTCCACCAGAGATGGTTTTATTTTCTAAATTTACCGCATTCACAATATTATTGAAGCTCACCTTCGCCGCGCTCATTTTATATATATCCACGGCAATTTCAACCTGCATTTCCTCGACCCCACGAACAGTGGCTTCCTTTATTTGAGGCAAGAGCTCAATTTTGTCCTGCAAATACTCAGCATAATCCTTCAATTTCTGGATTTGATAATCGCCGGTAAAGTTGACATTGAGGATCGGCATTTCTTCCGAGATGTTGAGGTCAAAGACATTGGGCTCGACTTTAGCGCCGTTGTCGAGCGTGGGCCAAGTGGTTTCAGCTTTGGCCTGATCGACCTTGTCCTTTACTTTCTGTTTGGCATCAGCGACAGGAACGCCTTCTTCAAATTCCACAATCACGGTGGACACATCTTGCAAAGTGGTTGATGAAATTTCCTTGACCCCAGCGATATCATTAAATTCTTCTTCGAGAGGCTCGGTAATGAATTTCTCGACATCTTGGGCGGCGTTCCCCGGATTGATGGACGTCGCAAAAATTTTGGTCTGCTCGATTTCCGGGAAAGCCTCGCGCGGCATTGAATAATAAGACAGCAATCCGGCCAGAAGCACTATGGCCGTGATCACATAGACCGTCATTTTGTTGTCGATCGCCCAGGACGATAGCCCGAATTCTTTTTGAGGTTTTTGAGTGCTCATTTTATTGTTTTATTTTGACTTCGTGACCGTCACGGATTGTGCGCACACCATCGACAATTATAAAATCACCGGCTTTGAGCCCTTCAGTAATTTCAATTTGATTTTCATAGCTGCGCCCGGTTTTGACCTTGGTTTTTACAGCCTTGCCCAGCGAGTCGTTTTTCTTTTTAACCTTAAAAGCCATTCTGTTTCCGCTGGCATCTTCTTTCAATAAATTTTCAGAAATAACGATGGTGTTTTCTGAGGTAAAATCGTTGACTTTGATTTTGGCATTCTGGTTTGGCTTGACCATTCCATTTTTATTGGGAACGCTTACCTTGACTTCAAAAGTCCGGTTATTGGGATTTATAAAGCTCGACACCTGGCGAACTTTCCCCTCAAAGGTTTTCCCGATGGACGCAATTTCAACCCGGACTTCAGAACCTTTTTTAATGTTGTTCAAATAATTTTCAGGCACATCGGCGCTGACATACATTTTTTCTAAATTGACAATCCTGAAAAGCTGGCTTTGACCTTGATTGACTAACCCGCCCTGATCGGTGATAATATTGTCAATGGTTCCAGAAAAAGGGGCGCGCACTTTGGTTTTAGAAAGCTGTGTTTTTAGCTGCTGCACTGATTTTTGCATCCCTTCATAATTTGCTTTGGCTTTCAGGTATTGCATTTCAGAACCAATGTTTTTATCCCAAAGCTTTTTGCGGCGTTCGTAAGTGGTTTTGGCTAAATTTAGTTTTGTTTGGACTTCAGCAAGCTGGCTTGAAATGCCGTTTTCCTCAATTTTCGCGAGCAGTTGCCCTTTTTTAACCTGTTCGCCTTCTTCCACATATACTTTGGTCAAAATCCCGGAATATTCAGGATAGATCACGATATTTTGATCAGTTTCCACATTTCCCTGTACTTCCACATAATGTTTGAAAGTAGTGTCTTTTAGTTTTTTAACCGTAACCAAGGGGCGGTTTTGCGAGGAATCCAGTTTTTTTAAAACCCCATCCAGCTTTTGGATTTTTTCATCCAAAGCTTGTTTCTCTTGGTTTAGCTGTTGCTTCCTCGCTTTTATTTCATTGAGGTTTTTGTTTTCCACCAAAGTATCAATGTCCTTTTCATTTTTGTCTTGACAGGAAAAGGCGGCGATTAAGCTTAAAATCAGTATATACTTTTTCATTGTTTTTAATTTTCTTCAGCGTTGAGGTCAATATCTGGTGTGTTCAAAGTGTTCTCTAATTTTGCTTTGGCGTTGAGCAAATCCACCATAGATTGCAAATAATTTTGTTGCTCGGTATAGAGTTGGTTTTGCGCTTGTTTCAGTTCAAAACTCGAGGCGACGCCTTCATCAAATTTAATTTGGTTTTTATTTTCAATGCGTTCGGCGAGCTTCAAATTCTGTTTTTGCGTTTGGTAATTGTCAATCGCGGTTTGATAATCATTTTTAGCCCGCTTGACCTTTAATTTTATTTGTTGCTCGGCCTTCTCAAATTGCACCTGTGACTGTTCCAGGGCAATTCTGGCCTGAGCTGTTTTTGCCTGTCGCTGAAAAGAACTGAAAATGGGAACCGTCAAGCTGACGCCCCAAGTGGAACGCTGAAACCAATTTTGATTGTCGTTGAAAAACGTAAATTTCTGGTTGTAGGCCGTGGTGCCATAATTAATGAAAGTTGTGAGCCTGGGCAAAGCCTTGCTTTTTTCCAGTTTGAGCTCGAGTTCGCGTTGTTCAATTTGGTTTTTAGCAAGCCTGAAGTTTACATTCCGCTCAATATTGGCATCCTTGTTCATCAAGGCTAAACTCACATTTTGTTGGGCCAGCTTATCTAAATCCTCAGTCAAGATCACAGTATTTGAAATGGGAAGTCCCAAAACCAATTTTAAAACTTCCCGGGTAATTTCGGTCAACCTTTGGGTATTGCTCAATTGATTTGAAACCTGGCCAAAAGTTATTTGCAATTGTTCGACATCTTCTTCTTCGCGAAATCCGTTTTCAAAAAGGGCCCGCGTGTCGTCTAAATTTTCCTTTAATGTTTGTTTATTTTGTTTCAAAATTTCCACACTTTCTTCTGCCAGCAAAACATTTCCATAAGCATCAATGACATTTTTTCGCACTTTCAGAGCAGATTTTTCGGCTTGAGTGTCTGTGTAGTCCAGAAAAGTTTTGGCAGCACGAACCGCAACGATATAAGAGCCGTCAAAAATAATCTGTTCGGCGGTGGCGGTGGCGCTCAATTGTTGCGCTGTCCCAAAGGTTATCGGGACAAAAGTCCCGGGCTCGCCACCAGTGATTTCTGCGGGCAAGAGCTGCACGGGCTGTTTCAAGCGGTTTTGATAATCAACATTGGCATTTATTTGGGGCAGACCATCGGCGGTGGTTTCCCACTTTTGTTTTATCGCAGCAGCAATATCGAGCCGGGCATTGGTGGTTTCATAACTGTTTTCAAGGGCAAAATCAATGGCCTCTTGCAATGACAACCGATAAATTTCCCGCTCATTTTCAGTTTGCGTTTGTGCCTTTGCAAACCCGCTCAAAAATAGCACAGTGATTAAGCAAAATATTGAAAAAGCAGCTTTCATATTGAAAGGGTTTTGGCGTGTTCGTTCATTTTTTTAAGACCTAAAGGTGTTGAAATGGCTTGAAAATGATAGACCAAAAAATTCTTGATAACCTCAGAAACCGGTCGGTCAGTCGAGAAGGAATAATTCTGGTCATAAATCCCGTCCATTAAAATTTTGTAATAATCCAAAGTCAAATTCAGGTCGAGGTCCTGGCGGTAAATGCCTTCATCAATGCCACGTTGCAAGTTGCTGCTGAGGCAACATTTCATTTCCTCATTGCGGTTTTTGTCAAGTTTTTGTTTGATTTTTGGGTAGTATTTTTTGAGTTGGTATAGCGGCGAACTGTTTTTCACTTTCAGGTATTCCATCAAATAAAGATGGATCTCGATCATCTCGTCGATGGGGTTCAGTTGTTGGTCGAGAATATCGTGAATGCGGATGCTGACGTCTTCAGATAGTTTTTTGGTACAGGCTTCGATCAATTTCTTCTTGGTCGAAAAATGAGCGTAAACCGTTTTTTTGGAAACCCCTAAAGTCTGGGCGATATCGTCCATCGTCATTCCTTTGGCACCGAGATTCAAAAAAAGCTCAACCGCCGTATCGATAATTTTTTCGCGCATCGGTCATTTTTTGGATTGCAAATATAAAACGGAAACTTTAAAAACAATATAAGTTTTTAAAGTTTTTTGCCTCAAATAAAACCTTTCTTTAACCAGCTATTTAAGGCTTTTTATATATTTTAGCCGACAAAATTTCGCGGTTTATGAACAGTATTTCTGAGTATCAAGAAGAGTTTCAATCCTTTTTGAGTCAAAAGATTGAAGTAAAGGATCCTAAAAACCTTTATGAACCCATTGAATATATTATGAACCTCGGCGGGAAACGTTTGCGTCCTGTTCTCGTTCTGGTCGCTGCCGATATTTTTGGAAATAAATCCAAAGAAGCGATGAACGCTGCCTTGGCCATTGAAGTTTTTCATAATTTTTCATTGGTGCACGACGACATTATGGACCAGGCGTCCCTGCGCCGCGGAAAACCGAGTGTACATAAAAAATGGGACCTCAATACCGGGATTCTCTCTGGCGATGCAATGCTCATCAATGCTTATCAACTTTTTGAACATTATGAAGGCCAAACTTTTCGTGAGTTGGCGCAACTGTTTACGCGAACCGCCATTCAGGTTTGTGAAGGCCAGCAATATGATGTGGATTATGAAAATGAAATTAAAATCGAACTCGCCGATTATTTGAAAATGATCAATTATAAAACCGGGGTGCTTGTGGGCGCAGCTTTGGAAATGGGTGCGATCATTGGCGATGCTTCACAAAAATGCCGAAGAAGCATTTATAATTATGGTTCCTTGATCGGGAAAGCTTTTCAGCTGAAAGATGATTATTTGGATATTTTTGGCGAAAAGGAATTTTTCGGGAAGAAAATAGGTGGCGATATTATCGAAAACAAAAAGACCTTTCTCTATTTAAAAGCCTTTGAAAATATTTCCCCTGCCGATGCCGATGCCCTCAAACACCTTTATACTTTACAGCCCGAAAACCCAGACCAGAAAATCGATACCGTGCGCGATATTTTTTCCAAAAGTGGCGCTGCCGAAAAAACCCTTGCGGCTATTGAACGTTATACCGAAGATGCTTTTGAAATTTTAGGAACGATGGATATTGGTAAGGATGAAAAAGATTACCTAAAAAACATTGGGGAAATGTTGATGGGCCGGAAGGTTTGAGGGTTCAAATTGAAGTCAAAGCCGAAAAAATGGGTTTTGATATGAGTTTTTCACGAATTAAAACTTTAGCTTAAACAGATTCATTAAATTAAATTTCTTTCTTTTGGAAATTATCGGGGGCTATGAAGCAAGACTTCAGTTCTGTTAAAACTGATCGTGTGCCACAGTTGATGAATGGTTTTAGGTGAAAAGTTTTAACTGAAATTATCAGTGGAAATTAAATAATGTTCAGTTTAGAGAACAGGCTTGGATTCAACAACTCAATTTTTAGAGGTTTATATAATTGCGATTAGTTTGAGTTTAGATTTCAAATTATAACAATTTTTATAAATTTTACGCTTCTTTCAAACCCTGGTTTTTCTTTAATTTCTATCTTGCGGCAAATTATTGTCTTCTCCGATGACCTTATTGATCCTCTACGCGCTATTATCGATTTTAGTGTCTTTCTTGTGCTCAATTTTAGAAGCTGCGCTATTGAGTTTTACGCCCACCTTTATAAAAATGAAGTCCACGGAAGGGAAGTCCTATGCTGAAACCCTCAGTCATTACAAGCAGGATATAGATAAACCCCTTATTGCGATCTTGACGCTGAACACTGCTGCGCACACTGTTGGGGCAATTCTCGTGGGCGCCCAAGCCGACAAAGTTTATGACGGTGCCAGCAATGCAGTTGGTATTGTTTCTGCTATTATGACGGTTTTGATTTTGATGGTCTCTGAAATAATCCCGAAAACCATTGGTGCGACATATTGGAAATCCCTTGGACCTTTCACCTCTCGCTTTTTAAAAATTATCATCGCACCTTTGAAATACAGTGGGTTTTTATGGTTGATGATGTCACTCACAAAATTAGTGGGCAAATCGTCTGAAAATTCACGAATGAGCCGTGAGGAATTTATGGCCATTACTGATGAAGCTGAAGAGGAAGGGGTTGTGAAGGAAAATGAAAGGACATTTATCAAAAATTTGATGAAGTTTAAATCGGTGGAGGCCAAAGATATTATGACGCCGTTTTCAGTGGCCGTAACTGAAGATGAGGAAATGACAATCGCGGCTTTTCTGAAAAAACATAAAAAATTAAAATTTTCTCGCATCCCGGTATTTAAATCTTCTCCCAATAATATTACTGGGTTTATTCTAAAGGATGACGTTTTAGAAGAAATGATCGATAATAACGGAAAAGAACCACTTGATTCGCTAAAACGGGAATTGCTCATCACCGAATCCTCCACGCCCATTCCGCGTTTATTCGATTTTTTTGTTGAAAATCAAGCCCATATCGCCGTTGTTACTGATGAATTTGGCAACAATGTCGGTTTGATCACAATGGAAGACATTATTGAAACCTTGCTCGGGCTCGAGATTATGGATGAAAACGACAGTGTTGAAGATATGCAGCACCTGGCGAGAAAAAATTGGGAAGAACGTGCAGAACGCATCGGTATCATTTCAAAAGCAGATGGTGAGGAAGAAGAAAAAGACGGTCAAAATGAAAACCGCAATCAAAGAAACGGTGAAAACAAATCTTAAGCCTTCAAACAAACGTCAGCCATTAGATTCTTTACATTATTTACAGCTCAAAAACCCACAGATGCAGTTGTTTTGATTAGTATCAATAAATTTTCAAATTGACATATTTTCATTAGATCAAATTAACAAGTCACCACATCACCAGTTCCCCCTGCCGATTTATTTTTTTTCTGAAAAAGAAAAAAAACACCTTCACCAAAAATCTGAAAATAATTTTTCGGGAAGGGACATCAAAAAGGTTTTTAAATTTCATTTCGCATCAACAAATCAGCAAATCAACACATCTGCAAATCAAAATTTCATCAAACCCCAACAGTTTCTTCCACAAAATCAAACCGCACTAAACCATCTTCATCGATTTCATTCAGACGGATAGTGTGAAGGGTATTTGAAAGCTCAGGGTTCCAAGGCATTTTTACACGCACATAATTTTCGGTATAACCTTCAATGTAGCCCTTTTTATTTTCACTTTCAAAAAGCACCACGTGCTCAGTTTTGAGTTGGCTTTCATAAAATGCTCGACGTTTTTTTGCCGAAAGCCCGCGCAGCATTTTACTACGTTTTTTACGGATTTTCTTTGGTACAACAGCTTTCATTTCTGCGGCTGCTGTGTTTGGGCGTTCAGAATAAGTGAACACGTGCAGATAAGAAATGTCCAGTTCGTTCAGGAAATTATAGGTTTCGAGGAAATGCTCTTCGGTTTCCCCTGGAAAACCAACGATCACATCCACACCAATGCAAGCGTCCGGCATCGTTTTTTTTATGCGTTCCACGCGGTCCACATAAAGTTCGCTCATATACCGGCGGCGCATTTTTTTTAAAAGTTCATTGCTGCCACTTTGCAAGGGAATGTGAAAGTGCGGCACAAAACAATTGGATTGAGAAACAAAATCTATCGTTTCGTCTTTCAGTAAATTTGGCTCGATGGAAGAAATCCGCAAACGTTTAATGCCTTTAACCTCATCCAGCGCCTGGACCATTTCCAGAAAAGTGTTTTCGTGTTTTTTATTTCCAAATTCACCCTTGCCATAATCGCCGATATTGACGCCGGTCAGGACAATTTCTTTAATGCCCTGTTCAGAAATTTCAGCTGCATTTTGCAATACATTTTCCAGGCTATCACTTCTCGAAATCCCGCGGGCACGGGGAATTGTGCAATAAGTGCATTTATAATCACAACCGTCCTGCACTTTTAAAAAAGCCCGCGTGCGATCGCCGATGGAATAAGAACCGACATAAAAATTAGCATCGTCAATTTCACAGGAATGGATTTCGCCATAATCATTTTTGCTGAGGTCATTGATATAATCGGTGATGTTGAATTTTTCGGTCGCGCCCAGCACTAAATCCACGCCGTGGATCGCCGCCAGTTCTTCTGGCTGCAATTGCGCATAACAACCAATGGCGATAATAAACCCATCTTCGTTGCCTTTCCGTGCTTTGTTGACAATCGATTTGAAGCGTTTGTCGGCCTGTCGGGTGACGCTGCAGGTGTTGATGACATAAATATCGGCCGGCCGGTCAAAGTCTGTCCGCTCAAAGCCTTCATTTTCAAAAGAGCGCGCTATTGTCGAAGTTTCAGAAAAATTCAACTTGCAGCCCAAAGTATGAAAAGCCACTTTTTTGCCATTGTGAACCTGCGCATTTATCATTTTTACCGTTTTTTTCAATTATTGAAAGCCCTGCTTTTTAACGAAAAAACAGGGCGCAAAGGTACAATCTAAATACCGGCTTTTCAAATTGCGGGTTTTAGTTTTAATGTGTGAATCTGAGTTTTTCATTCTGCACAAACACAGGGCGTCCTTTCAAAAGGAAAAACAACACTATTATAATCTTACTGACATGGCCCATCTTGTATTGCATTTTGAATTATAGCGTTGATGTTATCAACTTGCTCAGGGGAAAGGTCGGCCCAGCTATAGTATCCTTTAACCCAATCGAGGCCATCGCTTGATAAAAGTCCCAGTCTGAATTCCCTTCCGTTCCATTATTGCTTTCCTAACTCCAAGGCTCATTAGTTTATAGTGATAGCAAGACACAAAACTCTGTTAATAATATAAATAAAGGTTGATTTTTAAGCTCAGCAGTGTCTATTTCCCCCATTTTTAAACTTGTATTTCAAAGATCTTTGAGGCTTTTTAGGTCTGATAGCGAGAAATTTTATCGTTTTTGAGGCTTTTGCGTGAGGGATAGAACGGCCTGTCTGAGCTCTTTCAAGTTTTTTTTCAAAACTTGAAAAGCGAGTAGTGAAAGCCCGACCCCCAAGTGTTATGAAAAAATCGTGAAAAATAGAACCCAATTTCGGATGACAGAAATAATTTCAAAAATTTAGAAATACTTGGGGGGCACGCCCAAATAATTATCATTCAAAGCAGGGCTTCTAAATTCTATTCCAAACGAAAAAATCAAGTCTGACCGGTTTCCAATTCTTGATTTTCATAAGGCGCTAAATCACGCTTGACTTCGCGGTTGAGAAAAAATGCCGTAACCACCGTGGATAGAAAATCGGCGATGGGAAAAGAAATCCACACCCCGATTTCGCCATAAAACCGCGGCAGGATCAAAACCAATGGAATAAAGAAAAAGCCCTGGCGCGTCAATGTGAGCAACAATGCGGGAACGGCTTTCCCGATGGCCTGAAAATATGCCGACCCAATGAGTTGCAAAGAGACGATGGGCAACGCGGCAAAAACCCAGCGCATAGCACCGGGCGTTTGCGCGAGAACCGCAGGATCATCGGTGAAAATATTGACGATCCCTGGGGCAAAATACATAATACAGGCAAAAACGAAAAGGGCCAAACCACTGGCGGCGAGAATTGCTTTGTTGATGCTTTCTCGAACGCGCTGCGGTTTTTTAGCACCATAATTATAGCCTGCGATGGGCAGAAATCCTTGTGTGACGCCCAAAACCGGGAAAAGGGCGAACATGAGCATCCGACCGATAATGGCATAAACGGCCACTGAAGAGGCGCCGCCCAGGTCATAAAGAATGTTGTTCATCAAGAGGTAAACCAAGCTGATCACGGCTTGACGCGAAAGGGTTACAAAGCCAAGCCCCCCCATTTCTTTGAGAATGGGAAGGTCCAACCCAAAATGTGACCAATTGATCTTGAGCTCAGAGTGTTTGGAAAGAAAAAACCAGAGGATATAAAGAAAACTCACAACATAAGAACCGGTGGTTGCCCAGGCAGCGCCATACATTCCCCAATCGAGCACGTTGATCAAAAAATAATCGGCGACCAAATTTCCCACGGAAGGAATGATCATCGCGACCATCGCAAATTTTGGTTTTCCTTCAGCACGGATGGAATTATTGCCCATCATCACTAAGGCCAAAATGGGAACGCCATAGAGAACGATGCGGTAATAAACTTTAGCGGGTTCAAAAATCTCGCCTTTTCCGCCAAAAGCGGGAATAAGTTCATTGACAAAAATGAGCCCAAAAACCACCATTGTGCAGCAGAGTAAAACGGTGAGCGTGATTTGATTGCCAAAGGTCTTTAGGGCTTTTTCAGGGCGATTTGCCCCGAGTGCCCTGGAAATAATGGAAGAACCGCCAATGCCGATGGCCATTCCCAAAGCGGCGATAAAGAAAGAAACCGGCAACACCACATTAATCGCGGCAATAGCGGTCGAACCAATCCAGTTGCCCACAAAAATGGTATCGACCAAAATATTGAGCGACATCACGAGGATCCCGATAGAGGCTGGCACTGATTGCCGCAACAATAATTTCCCAATGGGTTCTTTTCCCAGCGCTTCTGAACTGACTTTAGCCATTTAAGCTTATTGTTTTACAGGGTGTTTTGCCCATTCATCAACCCAGCGGCTCAGGGTTTTGGACCAGTCTTCGCGATCATTCAAACACGGGATCACAGTGAATTCCCCGCCACCGCTTTCTTTGAAGATTTCGTCGGCCTCCATCCCGATTTCTTCCAGGGTTTCCAAACAATCTGAAACGAAAGCCGGGGTGACAATTGCCAAATGATTCATTCCGTTTTGCCCCATTTTTTCAACGGTGCGGTCTGTTGGTGGCTTCAACCACGCGTCAAAACCCAATCTGGATTGAAATGAAGAGGAATAAGTGCCCTCTTTTAGTTGTAATTTCTCAGCGACCAGTCGCGTGGTTTCCAAACACTGGTGGCGGTAGCAAAATTTATGGGCTCGGGAAGGGGTTCTGCAACAACTTCCATCGATTTGGCAGTGGCCATTGGTGATATCGCTTTTTTTGATGTGCCGCTCAGGGACCCCGTGATAACTGAACAAAATGTGATCGGGGTTCTTGCCTTCCAGATGTTCCTGCATGCTTCGCGCAAGCACGTTGATATAATCATCGTGATTGTAAAAAGGTGGCACGGTCGTGAATTTCACTTTGGGAAAAAACTCCTTCTGTAGCTCTTCTGCCAGCACGAGAATGGTTTCTGTGGTGGCCATCGCAAATTGAGGGTAGAGGGGAAGCAGTAAAATTTCATCGACCCCTTTGTCTGTGAGTTCTTGCATTCCAGATTTCATGGAAAGCTCGCCATAACGCATTGAAAGGGCAATGGGAATACTGGTGTTTTCATCGATTTTTTTCTGAAGACGTTCTGAAAGCACAATTAAAGGCGAGCCTTCATCCCACCAGATTTTTTGATAAGCCTTGGCCGACTGCTTTGGACGTGTGTTCAAGACGATTCCCTTTACGATAAATGCACGCAAGAGCCATGGAACGTCGATGACGCGCTCGTCCATTAAAAATTCATCGAGGTATGTTTTGACGTCTTTTGGGTTTGTACTTTTCGGCGACCCTAAATTGACAAGTAAGACTCCTTTCATTGTAAAACTTTTTTAAATAATTATGTGCAGTGAGTTGATTTAACTGCTCAATTTAATTTAAGTGACTATTATGTCTAAATTTTCGATATTTTTTTCACCCTTTAGGGCTGGGGCTAGAACAAAATCCCGAAATTGGATTATTTTAATCCTGATTTTAAAGGGAACAATCAGATTTGCTAAATCCAGATTAACTCAAAATCTTTAGAATCCCACATTTAATTTTCACCAATGTAATATAAGACTATACCTTTTAGTCTTTACCCGTGCTCAGAACAATCTTCCCTTTGACGTGGCCATTTTCAAGAATGGAAAAAGCGCGATCAACTTGACCCCAGTCAAATTGTTCTCCCACAAAAATGTTAGCACCGGGCTTGTTGAAAAGTTTGACTAATTCCATTAAATCGTTTTGATTGGTCTGAACTCTAAACCGAACACCTTGGCAACCTGCCCTTTCGGCTTTTTCTTTGACTTCTGCATTTCCAGAAGAGGGAATGGAAACAATAGTCCCTCCTTTTTTTAACACCTTGAGGGATTTGTCGATATAATCCCCACCGATGAGATCGAAAACAGCATCGACAGGTTTTTCAATAACATCTTGAAAAACCTGCTCTTTGTAATTGATAAATTGATCGGCGCCGCATTCCTTCACAAAATCCTTTTTTGAAGCTGAAGCCGTGGTGATGACATAAAAACCAAGGGCTTTGGCAATTTGAATCGCCAGGTGCCCCACGCCACCTCCGCCGGCGTGCAAAAGCAAACGTTTTCCCTCGGCAGGTTTGCAATGGTATTTTAAAGCTTGAAAGGCGGTCAATCCGGCAAGTGGAAGTGCAGCTGCCTTTTCATAAGAAAAATCTGTCGGGATTTGAACCACATCTTCGGGGTTTGCCAAGACATAGTCGGCAAAGGTATGGCCAAATTCAGGGAAATTGATCATTCCCATCACGGCATCACCGGTTTTAAAACCGGAAACCTTTTTTCCCGCCTTTTCAATGACGCCGGCCGCATCCCAACCCAAAATACTGGGTTTCTGATCCACTAATTTTTCTGAAAATTTATTGCCCCGCAAGGTTTTTAAATCTATAGGGTTGAAGCTAAAGGCTTTGTTATTGATCAAGACTTGATCGTCCCCTGGTTTTGGTTTTTCCAGTTCCAGGATTTCATAATCAAGTGTGCTGTTATTTTTAACTAAAACAATTGCTTTCATAAGGCTTAGCGTTGGTTTGATTTTAAAAATTCAATGGTTTTTTGACTGACGCTGGCTAAATCTTCTGATAGGTCCGCTTTTTCCCAGGGGTGTTTTGTTCCAAACACGTGGTTGCTGTCTTCGAGCAAAAACAATTCAGACCGCTTGGCCCACTTGTGCAATTTTTCAGCTTCTTCCACATCGACGGAAGGGTCATTTTTAGCGTGCACAATCAGATAAGGTTTTCTGGTTTTTTGAACGGCGCGTTTGATGTTCAGCTTGTTTTCATTGGCCTTGAAATCTTCAAAGAATTGATAGTTATGGGGCATTTGCTGTTTCGTGCGCCCATTTTCTACGTGATATACGCCTTCTTTTCTCCACTTTTCGAGTTTTTCGCCTTTGGGAAATCGCGATTCAAAATCAGAAACCCCGGCCCAGGTCACAAATTGTTTGACTTTATCATCTCGGGCAGCCTCCAAGGCGACGATGCCACCTCCGCGGCTATGACCAATGAGTGAGAGGTCATTGACATCGGCTTCAGAAATAAAGCGTTTAGTGGTCAAAATCCAATCGATCACACAATTAATGTCAAAGAGCTGCTTTGAATAATTGTCATTTGCGAAGGCTTCCAAATCTGGAAAATCGATGGGCTCTTCCAGTGTTCCGCCGTTATGGCTAAAATTAAATTTAATGAAGAAAAAGCCGGCTTCCGCAAATTTTTCAGCCACTAAATCCCAGGCACCCCAATCTTTATAACCCTTATAACCGTGGGCGAAAATGACAATGGGTTTCGGGTGATGGTCAGATTTAAAATAAACATCAAGTAAAATTTTACGGCCTTCAGCCCCTTTAATTTGAAAGTTTTTGTCTTGCAGCATAGTCTTAGGTTTCTTTTTCAATAAACGGAATTTCTGGATTTAAAATCTCACGGATCAAATCAATGAGTTGAATTTCAAAGTGTTCTAAAACCTCGCCCGTTATAAATTTAGTCTTTTCATGTTCTTGACCTGTATATTCAAAATTCAAAAATTTTCCGCTTAAGTTTTTAAACGAAATAACCCCGGCTTGAAAGCGATCTGTTTGCTCAAATTTATCCTTCAATAAATACCCATAACAGAGGACTTGAAAGGCTTTACTGTATTTGAAATCTTGATTGATGAGGGACCAGTCTTTAATTTTTAGATCGCCTTTTTTGACGTTTCCGGTTTTGTAATCAATGATTCTAAAAATCCCATTATAGTAGTCCACACGGTCGAGTTTTCCTTTCATATTAACCGAAAGTTTATCGAAACTTTGAGGCAAGGTTTGTTTAAAAGTCTTTTCTAAATCTGTAATCTTCAAAGTCCCTTCTTTGAGTTCACTTTCTTCCAGTGCTAAAAAATTAGAAATATAGCGCTGGGCCACTTCATAGATCAAACGGTTTTTGCCTTGATAAAACGAGCTGCCATATTCACGCTCAAATTCAGATTTGATTTCCTTTTGAATCATGGCCTTCATTTGTTTTACATGGTTTTCTTGTAAATCCCGATTTAAAAAAGGCTTGTGTATGTTTTCCAAAGCATTGTGGACAACGGTTCCGAGGGTGTTGTATGCCACGGTTTCCTCAACTTCTTCAGCATCTTGAATGCCGTGGATGTATTTTCTGTAAAAGTCAACTGGATTTCTGATATATGAAGTTAAAGCCGAGGGTGAAAAGCCGTGTTCGGCAAGTTTGTGAAGCTTTGCGATCACTTGATCATCTTTCTCAATTTCCTGAAGTTTTGAACTATAGGCCGGAACCCGGGAAACGCCAGCCCGTTTTTTTATATCAAAATGATGTGCTTCAATTTCCAGTTGTTGAATAAACCGGCTGGGTTCACCTGCGTTAAAACCGGACTTGTCGGAATTGTAAATCAGTTCAATATGTTCGGCGCGTTGCAAGAGACGGTAAAAATGATAAGTATAAACCGCATCTTTTTCTCGAAAAGTGGGCAGTCCATATTCTTTTTTTAGGTCGTAAGGAATAAAAGTGTTTTGGCTTTTTCCGGCGGGAAGAATACCTTCGTTTACTGAAGTGAGGATAATATTTTTAAAATTGAGCGAACGGGTTTCCAGCATCCCCATTATTTGCAATCCAGAAAACGGTGAACCTTCAAAGTCTAAAGTTTCCTGCTTTAAGGCGTCGCGGTAAATTTTATGAAGGCCGCGAATAGAGTTTAAAGCCGAGTGGCCTTCCAGCAGGTTTTTCAGTTTTTTAAAGAGTTTATTGAAATGAAAAAGATATTCAGTTTGCAATAAATAATTCTGATCGCCTTCAGGACGCAACTCTATCATCAATTTTTCGAGCTCATTCAAGAAATCTACTGGTTTGGCCATGAGTTTGAGGCAAGGCCTTAAAAACCTGAGATCTTTGTGGTTATCAAAAATTTCATCTGGATTGATGAAAATCCGGTTCTTTTGAATGATTTCATCGCGCAATTCCTGCCCGGCCGGGCCAGTTTTCTGTAAAATACCAGGGGAACCCAACAAGTCCAGCACAGGTTTATAATATATGTTTTTATCCTGTCGAAGTTGAATGCTAAAAAGGATTTCAATGAGAGAGGCCACTGGGGTTTCTGATAACGGCAAACCCATTGTGATATTGACGTGTTCTATATGATCTGGCAATGAATTTAAAAGGGGCAGGAGTAAAGCCTCGTCATTCAGCACCACCGCAGTTTGTGTGAGCTCTGTTTCCGGAAGCCCTTCCAGTATTTTCCCGACCATTTTTGCCTGGCCAATATTTTTAGCAACACCTGTGATATTTAGTTTTTTCTTCTCGCTAAAATGATCTGAAAGCTTCTGAAAATGTTCTGGTGTGTCTTTATAAATTTTCCAATCCCTAAAGTAACGCCGCATAAACAAACCTGCTTCATGCTGGTTATCGTTGAAAAAATGTTTGTCCAGATCCCAAAAGATCTGTCCGCGGTTTTGCTCGAGGACAGTTGTGATAATTTTTTGTTCGGCGTTGTTCAACGCGTTAAAACCTATAAAAATAAATTGTTGGGGTTTCTTTTCCAGATATTCAGTAATTTCTTCAGATGCTTGGCGATACATCAAGCCTTGATAAGCCCGGTTGTTTTTTAATAATTGCTTTTTAAAATCTCTGTAATATCGGGGCTGCCGGTGCCAGAAGTTGAGATAACTTTTGATCATTTCCGTTTGATTTCCAGGTGCCGACCAATGTTTTAAATCCTGGATTTTTGATAGATAATCAAATAAATCCTCGGCGTCGATCAAGTAACGGTCTATTTCATTAAAGTCATAAATGAGGTTTTGGGCCCAGCCATAAAAAATATCAAAGCTTTCCAGTTCATTTTTTGGCGTAAGCGATTTATAGGTTTCATAAAACGCAAATAAACTTTGGGTGTGGTCGAGTGGCTGTAAATTTGTGATTTCCTCAATAAACTCTTCGGTGCTCAAAACTTCAGGGGCAAAAGAAGTTTGATGATATAAACTTTTGAGTTCTCTTTTAAGGAACTGTCCACTTCGCCTGGAAGGCAAAATAAAACAGGTGTTTTGAAGTTGGAACTTATCCTGTTTTAAAAGCTTACTTAATATGTTATGGATAAAACTTTGCATTGATTAAAAATAAAAAAAACGCCCCGAATAAACGAGGCGTTTTAAATTTAGATTACAAAAATGATTATTTACATTTTGTCTTCCTTGTTTTTATCATCGCGGTTTTTCTCGAGAGAAACTTCTACACGACGGTTTTTCTGACGTCCAGCTGCGGTTTTGTTTGTCGCAATTGGGTCTGCTTCACCATATCCTTTAGAAGTGATTCGGTCATTGCTGATACCTCCATTATTAGAAAGGTAGTCACGGACAGAGGCTGCGCGTTTCTCAGAAAGTTTCTGATTGAATTTAGCGCTACCGCTGCTATCTGTGTGTCCTTCGATGTGGAAAGTCGTTTCCGGATATTCTTTCATAATACCGGCAATTGACTTGAGCTCATCATTGGATTTATCACGGATAGTTGCTTTTCCAAGGTCAAAGAGAATTGATTTAGAATATTCATTCAATTCTTTGATAACTTCAACTGTTACCTCTGGGCAACCGTTGTTTGCTTCACTTCCAGAAGCTTCAGGACATTGGTCGTCTTTGTCAAGTACACCATCGCCATCAGAATCTGGCCAAGGGCAACCGTTGTTTGCTTCTGGGCCGCTTTCATTTGGACAGTCATCCATTCCGTCTTTAATACCATCACCATCACTATCTGGGCAACCTTGCAAGCTCATTTCACCTGCGGTATCTGGGCAGTCGTCTTCATTGTCAACAACACCATCACCGTCAGAGTCTGGACAGCCATTATATTCTGCTGGTCCAGCAGTATTGGGACAGTCATCTTCCTTGTCTGGGATTCCGTCGCCGTCAGAGTCTGGACAACCGTTAAATTCTTTCAAACCGGCTGTTTCTGGACAATCATCGTCTTTATCATAAACGCCGTCGCCGTCAGAATCTGATCCACCAAAGCCGATTTTAATACCAGCTGAGTGTTGAAAATGTTTATAACCCTCGGCATCACCGCCGTCAGCTACATCGTCAAAGGCATGTTTATAAGTGGTCTGGACAAAAAAGGCAATGTTATCGGAAAACCAAAAGTTGAATCCTAAGTTACCATTTGCCGTGGTAAAGTTTTTATCTTCAAGCCAAACATAACTACCACCGACACCAAGGTATGGATCAAACCAGCCTTCTTCATTGATAAGTTCACGAAAACTGTAGTTTACGCTCAAATCTGCGCCATAATACATTAATTCCTGTCCGTCAACTCCCACTTCACCAATTTGGTCGATTCGGTTTACAGATCCAGCTATTTCTGCTGAAAAACCTGCGCCGATGTACCTGGCAACGGATACTTTAGAGATTGAGGGCAATACATTCCAATGATCCGTTTCGAAAAATTGGGAAAAGTAGTCACCACGAGGGGCATCTTCGCCGGTCGGATAAAGATCGACAACGTTGACGCCAACACCGATGGCCCAAGGATTGTCTTCGTCTTGAGCATTCACGGTGGAAAAACTCAGAAAAAGCAATGAAGCTAACAAAAGTCTGCTAAGATGTTTCATATTTCAAGATTTAAATAAAAAATTAGTTGTGCGAAAATAAAGGCTTAGAGTCTATTCTCAAAGACAAATGTAACAAATTTTTTTAATTACTGACAAAACAAAGCCAAAATAAGTTAAATTATATCTAGTTCTTTCCCGATTTTAACAAAGGCTTTGATGGCTTTATCCAAGTGCTCTTTAGTGTGAGCAGCAGATAGTTGCACCCTTATTCGCGCTTGACCTTTGGGGACAACTGGAAAGAAAAAACCGATCACATAAATTCCTTCCTCCAGCAGACGTGATGCCATTTTTTGAGAAAGTTTAGCGTCGTGTAACATTACAGGAACAATTGCAGATTCGCCGTCGATAATTTCAAAACCAGCATCTTTAATTGCATTTTTGAAGTATTTTGTGTTGTCCTTCAGCTGTTCCCGCAATTTTGTACTGCCAGTGAGCATATCAAACACCTTTAAAGAAGCACCGACTATAGATGGGGCAAGGGAATTTGAAAACAAATATGGACGGGAGCGCTGACGCAGTAAATCAATAATTTCTTTTCTGGCCGTGGTATAACCTCCCATTGCACCGCCCAGGGCTTTACCTAAAGTCCCGGTGATGATATCAACACGGTCAAGGACACCTTTTTCTTCCAAGGTCCCAATTCCTTTTTCGCCGATAAAACCTGTGGCGTGACATTCGTCAATCATTACCATTGCGTCATATTTATCAGCCAGGTCGCAGATATCATCTAATGGCGCAAGAAGCCCATCCATGGAAAAAACACCGTCAGTAACGATAATTTTAAAGCGCGCGTTGTTTGCATTGGCTTTGATGAGCTGGTTTTCCAAATCTTCCATATCGCTATTTTGGTAACGGTAGCGGCCAGCCTTGCACAAACGAACGCCATCAATAATAGAGGCATGGTTCAGTGAATCTGAAATGATCGCGTCTTCTTTTGTCAATAGCGGTTCAAAAATCCCACCGTTGGCATCAAAGGCCGCGGCGTAAAGAATGGTGTCTTCCGTATTGTAAAAATCGGCAATCGTTTGCTCGAGTTCTTTGTGGATGTCCTGGGTCCCGCAAATAAAACGGACACTGCTCATTCCAAAACCCCGGCTGTCGAGTGTGTCTTTTGCAGCTTGAACAACTTCTGGATGACTGGAAAGCCCTAGATAATTATTGGAACAAAAATTCAACACCTTGTCGCCTGAGTCCAATTCGATTTCAGCGCCTTGTGGTGAAGTGATAATGCGTTCCTCTTTGTAGAGGCCATCATCTTTAATGGATTTAATCTCGGTCTCTAAAGTTTCTTTCAATTTATTGCTATACATAATAAAGTCTATTTTTTAATTGGTCTTGCAAAGCTAAACAAACTTTGGTTTAACGCCGTCCTCTATATAAACAAGAATTTTATCACTGATTTCATAATTCATTTCGCGCAGCAAAGCCGCATATCTTTCAATTTGCCTCAGGTCCCTTTTCTTGGGTTGCCCTGTTTTATAATCAATAATACTGGCACTGTTTGTTTTGCGGTGAATGCAGAGACGGTCCAGCCTAAAAAACTCGCCCCTTTGAATAATTTCTTTCTCATTGTAAATATGGTAATCCCCTGAAAAGAATTTTTTCAACTTTGGATGCTGAATTATTTTGCATAAGCAATTATCATAAAAATTAATATCTTCCTTTGAAATCATTCCTGATTTCACCGCTTTTTCTAAAGTCCTTTCCAAATCCCCCTGCTGTTTAATTTGACCTAAAAGTTCGTGGATAAGGTTTCCTTCTTCAATGGCTTTCTGGCTGTCGCTATCCCAGAATTCACCCGAACGCGTGATAACATCAATGGAAGAATTGTCCAATTTATGCGAACTGAGCGGAATTTCCACAGAGGTCAATCCTTCTTTTTTCTGCTGAATGGGTTCTGGTTTTTGACCAAAACTGAGGTTTTCAGGCTCCCACCGGTTTTTTTCTTTGAGAAAATTAATGAGTAGGCCCGAAAGCCGGTTCGTTTTTTCCTCTTCATTTTTACCGAGATCGCGTTTTGAAAGGATATAAAGCTGTTCACAAGCCCGCGTCATGGTAACATAAAATAAATTGAGGTTGTCGAGTTCGTTTTGCTCTGTTAATTCAGTATAGGCTGCATTTGTACCTTCATTATACTCCAGCATTTTTTTACTGGCGCCCATATAAGCCAGTGGGATTTCATCGTTTTCTTCCAACTCCACCCAGACTGAATCTTGGCCCGTGTCGTCGATTTGTTGATTGGCAAAGGGGTAAATAACAATGGGAAATTCCAGTCCTTTTGATTTGTGAATGGTCATAATTTGCACTGCGTTTTCACCTTCAGGCGCAGCGACACTCAATTTGTGTGATTGCTCGTGCCAAAACTCCAGAAAACCGGTGAGCCCGGCAGATTTATTTTGATTGTATTCATAAACCAAATCCAAAAAGTAATGCACATAAGCATTTGAG
>Ga0075106_1000329_pt1 | contig 25330 bp, 26 predicted proteins | sample AntDeeMetag02WF4_FD_69796 | JGI IMG/M metagenome (GOLD analysis project Ga0075106, IMG submission 69796) | Saline lake microbial communities from Deep Lake, Antarctica - Antarctic Deep Lake Metagenome 02WF4 | ecosystem: Environmental > Aquatic > Non-marine Saline and Alkaline > Saline | place... | reverse complement strand
CGGACTGAAACGACCCGAGCCGGTAGTCAGTGTATGAGCGACTCCGACGACTGGGCCGACCGCCTCGAAGCCAACCGGGCGGAGAAGGACCAGTTCCTGGCCGAGCACCGCCAGTCACCAATCCCGCCCGGGGAGCGCGAGGGCTTCGACGGCCTCGAGTACTTCCCGCCGGACCCGGACTATCGCGTCGAGGCAACGGCCACGGTCCACGACGACCCCGAGGCCGTCGACCTGGAGACGACCGACGAGCGGACCGTCCGCTATCTCCGCGTCGTCACGTTCTCGTTCGCCATCGACGGCGACTCGTACGAACTCAACGGCTACCGCCGCGAGGGCGAGGAGTCGGCCGCCCTGTTCGTCCCCTTCCGTGACAAGACGACGGGCCAGCAGACCTACCACGCCGGCCGGTACATGGAACTGGAGACCGCGGGATCCCTCGCCGACGGCGACGAGGTAACGCTGGACTTCAATCTCGCCTACACGCCCTTCTGTGCGTTCAGCGAGAGCTTCTCCTGTCCGCTCCCGCCCGAGGAGAACTGGCTGGAGACCACGATTCCCGCCGGCGAGCAGACGCCGTAGGACTGGCCCACGGGCGGGACTGAAAACAGAGCCAGACCTCTTCTCACAACTGTCCGTCCGCGGCGAACGTGGCTAGCGCTCCCATCGTCACCGGATGATTGTCGCCGGAGGATTACCGCGGGATAATTACCGCCGGAGGATTACCGCCGGATCCAGCCTTTGCCCGCCTTGCGGAGGCGGCGTCCGGAGTCGCCATCGGTGTCCGCCACAGCGTCCGTGGCTCGCTCCGCGACGCGGCGCTTCTGGTACTCGTCGCGTGCCGTCTCGGTGGCCTTCTCGCCGGCGACGCGGGCGTGACCGGCGGCGGCCACGGCGTGCTTCGCGGCGAGGGCTCCCTCTTCGGCCGCGTTCCTGGTCGCCTCGGCGGCCTCCTGGCGGGGCGTCCGTCGGCGTTCCCTGAGCTTCCGGACTGCGACGAGTCCGACCATGGCCGCGACACCAGTTGCGAGCGCCGTCTTCAGTTTGCTCATATTCTGTCTACTCGCTGAGGACAGATAAGTCGTCTGCCCGGTCGAGAGCCGGTACTGGCGGTCCCGGCTCACTCAGCGGTCCAGAGACTCGTCCGGACGGTCTCGGCGACGCCGGTGAGGTGGACCTGGCCGAAGGCAGCGACGAGGAGCGCCCCGAGCGAGTTGTACGTCAGGTCCATGACCGTGTCGTCGAGGCCGTGCTGTGCCAGCGGCATCGTGAGGCCCGTCTCGTCGGCCACGATGTCGAGCCCGAACTCGAACAGCTCCCAGACGACGCCGAAGGAGAGCACGACCACGACGATGTAGACGAAGGCGAACCGGTGGGGGATGGAAATCTCGTCGCTGTGGAGGTCGATGGCCCGCGCGGCGGTGTATCCCACGCCGGCGACGAGCGTGGCCGAGAGCGCGTGCGTGAGGTGGTCCCACCAGCCGATCTGGCCGTACAGCCCCGCCGAGCCGAGCGTGTGGAGGAAGACGGCGGTCGTGATCCAGAGGCCGAGCCAGGGGTCGAGCGGGAGCGCGTAGTTTCGCTCCAGGAGCGCCGGCAGGAACGTGACTGCCAGCCCGACGCTCCCGTTGACGATGGCTTTCGGCTGCCCCGCGACCAGGCCGTAGGCGACGAGGCCGACGAGGACGAGCTGCATCCCGCGGGTGAGGCGGCGCTGGTTCCGAACCGACGGACGGGGCAGGCGCGTCATCGTCGCACCGCCCGGCCGATGGCGCGGCGGAGCTGTCGGTCCCGCCGCCTGAAGTAGGCGTCGAACAGGACGCCCGCGGCGAACCCGGCCAGCGTCACCCAGAGGAACTCGCCCATCAGCGCGTCGTTCGTCGAGAGGTAGCCGGTGCCGAACTCGCGGTCGAGGTGCCACCGGAGGATGCTCCAGCCGGCGACGGTGGCCATCGTCGTCAGCACGACGAAGGCGACGGCGAACCAGTGAGTGACTTCCAGCGCCGTGAACATGTGGAGTTCGACGGTGACGAGCAGTGCCAGCCCCGCGACGGCGAGGTAGGCGGCGAAAATGCCGACCTGGCCGCCGAACACGCCCCGGACGAGGATCGGCAACGTCGCGAGCACCAGCAGTTCCCAGGGCAGCATGACGCGCCACTCGCGGTAGGCTACCGGCGGGAGGAGCACGACGCCGCCCGTGAACGCGACGAAGACGACCCACTGCAGGTCGACGTCCAGGACGCTCTCGAGGAACACCAGCGCCAGTATCCCGACCACGGCCCACGAGAGCAAGGCGTTGATTCGACTGTTCCGGATGAGGCGCTCGAAGACCGCGTCCGGCCCCCGCTGCCCCGTCCCACCGCGTGGCGTCCGGTTCCCGTCCTTCATACCTCAGTGGGTGCACGTAATGCGGCATAAAGCCGCCGACGCCCTTATGCCGATCACTGGCATCTTCCCTCGTATGATGCTGCCGACGCACGCGCTGACCGGCCTGGCGATAGCGGCGCCGCTGGTCGCGCTGGCGCCGGAGTTCGCGCCCGTCGCGCTCGCCGGTGCGCTCGCCGGGAGCGTCCTCCCCGACCTCGACCTGTACGTCGGTCACCGGCGGACGCTGCACTACCCGGTCGGGTACGGCCTCGCCGCGGTCGCTACCGGTCTCCTCGCGTTCGTCCTGGCGACGCCGGCGCTGGTCGCCGCGGCGTTCCTGTTCGCCGGCGCCGCGCTCCACTGCCAGATGGACCGCTACGGCGGCGGCCTCGAACTGCGCCCCTGGGAGAACGGGTCGGACCGCGCCGTCTACGACCACGTCAGGGGCCGGTGGCGTCGACCGAAACGGTGGGTTCGCTACGACGGCGCGCCGGAGGACGTCCTGCTCGCCGTGGGTCTGGGGGCGCCCCTGCTCGTCGCCCTCGACGGGCCGTTTCGCTGGGCGACGGCCGTCGCCCTGGCTATCGGCGTCACCTACGGCCTCCTGCGGCGCCGACTCGCCGCCCTCGCCCCGATCGTCGCCGGCCACGTCCCCGCGTCCGTCGAGCACCACGTCCCCGACCGCTACCGGGAGTAGCCCGACTCCGGCGCTGCCAGCCGTCCTCTCTCCGGCGCGGGTGCGTCCAGACCGGAACGCCGAACACGGGGGGAAACTTTGTTCCACGCGCAATGAAAGCGTACGAAGTTCAGGAAGCGACGAGCGACTACAGCGGCGTCGTGCGGACCGAACGCGAGCGACCCGTCCCGGCCGACGACGAGGCGCTCGTCCGGATCCGCGCCTGCTCGCTCAACTACCGCGACCTGGCCATCGCCAGTTCCGAACTGTTCTACCCGCAGACCGACCTGCCCGTGGTACCCCTCTCCGACGGCGCCGGCGAGGTGGTCGCTGTCGGCGACGACGTCCGTCGTCTCTCCGAGGGCGACCGGGTCGCGACCCCGTTCGCGCCGGACTGGGTCGAGGGCGAGGCCACCCCCGCGACGGTCGGCCGCTCGACGGGCGGCAACGTCGACGGCGCGCTGGCGGAGTACGCCACCTTCCCCGCCGAGAGCCTCGCGGTCCTCCCGGAGTACCTCTCCGTCGAGCAGGGCGCGACCCTGTCGTGTGCCGGTCTCACCGCGTGGCGCGCTCTCGCCGAGGACGGCGACCTGGGCGCCGGCGAGAGCGTCCTCACGCTCGGCACCGGCGGCGTCTCCACGTTCGCGCTCCAGTTCGCCGAGATGCACGGCGCCAGTACGGTCGTCACCTCCTCCAGCGACGAGAAACTGGAGCGGGCCCGCGAACTGGGCGCCGACGAGACGATCAACTACGAAACGACCCCGGAGTGGGGCGAAGCCGTCCGGGAGCGCATCGGCGGCGTCGACCACGTCGTCGAGGTGGGCGGTCCGGGAACGCTGGACCAGTCGCTTCAGGCCGCCGCGTTCAACGGCCACGTCCACCTCATCGGCGTCCTGGCCGGCCAGGGCGACCAGGTCGACCCGACGCCCGCGCTCGGCAAGGCCCTGAAAATCGAGGGCGTGATGGGCGTCGGCAGCCGCGCCATGTTCGACCGGATGCTCCGGGCGATGGCTGTCGAGGAGATGGAACCCGAGATCGATCGGACCTTCGGGTTCGACGAGGTCCAGGAGGCCTACCAGTACGTCGAAGACGGCGAGCACCAGGGGAAAGTCGTCGTCACGGCGGACGCCTGAGGGTGCCTGCCGCGCCGCATCCATCGACCCACGTCGACAGCCGGCCGAATTCCCGGGAGGACGTCAGATCCCTGCCACCTCCTAACAGTATAGGGTCAATCGTTAACGGGTTACCTAAGCATTGATCGTGGACGATGCCCTTCAAGCGAGCGTCGACTATCGTCGGCCCGCCGGCCGACGCCCTCGCAGATGCCCTGGAGTCGGTCGTGGCCGACGACCTGCAGGTGATCGCTGAGTTCGACGCCCAGTCCTACCAGCTCCTGTACGTCGGCGACGACGTGGCGGAGCACCACGGCGGGCTCGGTGGCGTCGAGGAAGAGGCCGACTCCCTGTTCGACTACTACCATATCGACTTTCTCGAACGTGACTTGCTGGCGGACATGCTCTGGCTCGGCGAGGTCGGCACCTTCGTCACGTTCTTCGATCACGGCATCGTGGTCCGGGCCCATACGGACTCGGCCGCCGTCTTCGTCGCCCTCGACGTCACCGCCTCCGTCGACGACGTCCAGATCACCATCGAGAACACGCTGCGCGGGCCCCACCGCTGACGCCGGCCCGGATTCGATCGTTTCTACTCCTCGCCGTCGTTGTCGCGGTCGCTATCGTCGTCGCCGTCGCTGTCGCCGTCGCTGTCGCCGTCCCCATCGGTCGATTCCACGGCGGCCTCCAGCACGGTCTGTTCCTCGAAGTACGCCGGCGCGTCGTTGTCCGCCTCGAACTCGACGACCCGCGTCATCGCCGCCTGCCCGTCGGCCACGTCGGACTCGAGTTCCCCTGCCAGTGCGGTGTAGCCGGCGGCGAGATCCTGGTAGGCCCGCATCCGCGCCTGCTTGGCCTCCACCAGTTTCTGTTTGGACTCAAGGTCGGCCTCACGCTCTTCCAGGGCCGCGACGTCGACGCCGCTCTCCTCCGGTTCGTCCGGCCCGGCCGTCGATTTCGGTGCGCTCGTCCGCTCGACCGACCCCTCTCCGTCGTCGAGTTGCTCGCGGATGTCTGCCATCTCCGCGTCGATGTCGTCCAGCAACTCGTCGGCCTCCGTCCCCATCGTCTCGATGCTTCCCGAGAGCAAGCCCGCCTGCGTCCGGCAGTAGTCGACGAACTCGTCGACCGTCAGCACCGGTCCGTCTTCGGTCATGGTGGGTGATGGGGCTTCTCCGCGAAGTGGGTTGGGGGTTCCACGCCCAGACGTGCTCGCTTCGCTGTCGTCCGAGAGAGCAAAGCTCTCTCGTGATGACGAAAGGCGCGAAGCGCCTTTCGAACCACGCGCGACTGGTCTCCTTCGAATCCGGGGCTCGCTTCACATGCGCGCCGCTCGCCAGTGAGCGGCGCGAAAAGTTCAGTGGGACCACCCGGATTCTCACCAGAGGAAGACTCGCTGTCGCTCGTCTTCCAGGGCCCGAATCCGGGTAGTTTACACTATTCGCTCGTCACGTCCGTTCCTCGCAGAAGTAGTGGGACCACCCGGATTCGAACCGGGGTCACGAGCACCCAAGGCTCGAAGTATACCACTAACCCATGGTCCCGCACTAACACATCCATCCCTCGCAAGGTAAAGCGTTTCGTTGCGAGTCAGTCCACGATAGCGACCGACACGATCAACGCCGGGTGGGAATGAAAGGGGCCGGGCGCTCGCTGAGCGAGAACCCGCAAGCACCGAACGAAGTGAGGTCGTTCGAGAGAGCTTTGCTCTCTCGTGATGACGAAAGACGCGAAGCGTCTTTCGAACCACGCGCAGCGGCGTTCGCAGCCAGCGAGCGCCCGGGGGCTTTCCTTTGTTGTTGGTACCAAGAGTCGATGCGGTCAATTCGCCACCGACGTCTCCTAGGGAGTCAGGCCCCAGAAGAACGCAATCCCCAGGGTCGTCACCACCGCAAAGATTGCCTGCAGCGGCGCGCCGACCTTCACGTAGTCCATGAACCGGTAGCCTCCCGGACCGTAGACGAAGAGGTTGGTCTGGTAGCCCACGGGCGTCATGAACGCCGTCGACGCGGCGAACGTCACCGCCAGGATAAACGCGAAGGCGTTGGCGCCGAGCTGGACGGCGGCCTCTGCCGCCACCGGAATCATCAGGACGACGCTGGCGTTGTTGGAGATGACGTTCGTCAGCAGCGCGGTGACGACGTACACCAGGCCGAGGACGACGAGGGCGGGCAGGGCGGGCGCGGCGAGCACCAGCAGGTCGGCGATCAGTTCGGCGCCGCCGGTCTCCTGGAGCGCCAGCCCGAGCGGGATAACCCCCGCTAACAGGAAGATGACGTCCCACTGGATGGAGTCGTACAGCTCGGTCGCCCGGAGGGTGCCGGTCAGCACCATCGCGAGCGCGCCGGCGAGCGCGGAGACGACGATGGGGATGGGCGTCACCGCGGCGAGGCCGACGACGGCCGCGACGATGCCGACGGCGACGGGAATCTTCGACTCCCGGTAGTCCGGCCGCTCGACCTCCTGGGCGACGATGAAGTTGGGATTGTTGTTCAGCCGGTCGATGCTGTTGGCGGTCCCCTGGACGAGCAGCGTGTCGCCGACGCGGAGGACGGCCTCGTCCATCCGGCGGCGGATGAGTTCGCCGCCGCGGCGGATGGCCAGCACGGAGACGTCGTAGCGCTGGCGGAAGCTAGCGGAGACCAGCGAGTTGCCGACGAGCGACGAGCCGGGGGAGACGACCACCTCGACGAGGTTCTGGCGCTCCTCGGCGGCCTCGAGTTCGTCCTCGTCGACGGTGACGTCGGGGACGACGTCCAGCCCCTCTGTGTCGAGTAACTCGACGAGGGTGTCGCGGTCGGTCCGGAGCGCGAACACGTCGCCGGCCCGGATGACCTTCGGCCCGAGCGGGCCGAGGAACACCTCCCCGTCGCGGATCAGCTGGACGAGGTCGACGTCGAGGTCGGTCGCCATGAGCGCGTCGCGGACGGTGTCGCCGACCAGTGGCGAGTCCTCGCGGACGACCACCTCCGTGAGGTAGTCGGCCATCTCGAACTCCTCGGTGAGGTCGGACTCGGGTTTGATACGGGCCGGGGTGAGCCACCGGCCGACGGTCATGAGGTAGACGGAGCCCACGACGAGGACGACGACGCCGAGCTGGGTAAACTCGAACATGGTGAACTCGCGGAGCGCGCCGTAGCGGGCGGGGTTCTGGCGCGCCAGGTCGCCGGCGAGTTCGCTCGCGAGGATGTTCGTGGACGTCCCGATGAGGGTGAGCGTTCCGCCGAACATCGAGGCATACGAAAGGGGGAGCAACAGCTTCGACGGCGACGTGCGGCCCTCGTGGGCCAGGTCGGTGACCATCGGCAGCAGGATGGCGACCGCAGCGGTGTTGTTGATGAACCCAGAGATGGGGCCCACCAGGCCGATGGTGGCGCCGAGCTGACGGGTCTCGTCGTCGCCGGTGAACCGGGCGACCATCGCACCCAGTATCTGGATGACGCCGGTGCGCTGGACGCCGGCCGAGAGGATGAACATCGCCAGCACCGTGATGGTGGCCGAGGAGGCAAAGCCCGACAGCCCCTGACTGACCGGCGAGAGGCCGTCGCCGGGCTGGTGGAGGACGTACAGCGGCCCGGCGATCAGGCCGGCGTCGGCCAGCATGACGGTGACGGGTTCGGCGAGCAACAGCGCAACCATCACGCCGATGGCGGTGACGTCGACGGGGACGACCTCCGTGGCGAAGAGGACGAGCGAGGCCACCACGAGCGCGAAGACGAACGCCATCTCCGGCGTGACGGCTGCGAGTGGCACGTCCGTGTTGGCGACCGCTGCGACGAAAAAGGTGGGGATTCGGGCCGTCGTTGGGCGAGTTCGCCACGACCCCGCGATTCGCCGTCAATCGTCGAGACGCGTGTACGTATCGAGGAAGCTCCTCCGGCCTCGAAGACTATCGGCCGCGGTGGCGACCGGGTCGACTGTCCGCTCGCCGGTGGGTTGGGCGACCACGAGTTCCACGTCGTCGCCGTCGATCCGCCACTGGGCGTCTTGGTGCCTGACCAGCACGGCCGCGAAGTACGACCCGGCGGCCGTCGCCCGCGCCGTCAGTCGCAGCGATTCGGGGTCCGTGCCGTCGGCCAGGGTGACGCCGGTCGGGTCCCAGTCTCTGGTCTGGCGCTGTGCGATTTCGTCTAGCGCCCGGACCGAGCGCGGCGAGTAATCGAGCGGGTACTTCGGCCAGGCCTCGACAAACTCGTCGGCCGTCTCGGCGAACTGGGTGATCACGTCCGAGGAGGTGAGCGAGGCCCGGTCGTCGTCGAACACGTCGGCCCGGCCATCGCTGACGGCGGCCTCGTCGACGTAGAGCCGGTTGACCAGCGCGTCGTAGCGGTAGGCGAACGTCGACGGCGGGATCAGACACTCTCGGGCGACGTCGAAGACGGCGACCCGTTCGACCTTCTCGCCGACGTCGGGCACCTCGATGGCGCCCTCGCCGTCGTCGGTGGCGACCCACTCGCCGTCGAGCCAGCGGATGAGCACCTCGCCGTAGTAGGCGCCGAGCTGGGCGAGCGGGTCGCCGGTGTCCTCGTGGTCGACGGTCCGGTCGGCCAGGCTACTCGCCCGGAACCGGCCGTCCCACTGCTTCTCGACGAAGGTGTCGAGCCGGGGCAGCGACGCCGGCGTGAAGTCCAGGTCTCGCGACGGCCAGCCGTCCGCGAGTTCTTCGGCCGCCTCCCGGAGCACGTACCGCTTCGGCGCCGTCGGCTCGTCCTCCTCGCCGGTGTCGTCATCGGGCGCGTCGACGTTCCCGAGCGTCCCATCGTCCGGAGATCCGCCGACTGGCCCTGGCTCGTCGCCCCGGTCGGTCGCATCGACGGCCGGGGCGTCCGCGTCGCTCCTCAGCACATCTCCATCGGCGCCCAGCGCGTCGCCGCCACTCAGCACGTCACCGTCAGCAGCCGACGCGTCCCCGTCAGCAGCCGACGCGTCCCCGCCGGTGGCCGAGTCGGCGGTCACCTGGCTGGCCACCTCGTCCGCGAGCCCCGCGGCCGTCTCGCTCGCGTCGTCCGCGCGGATGGCCCGGTGGGCCGAGTAGTCCGAGGTCGTGTAGCCGGCGACGTCCCTGGCGGACGGCCCGTCGTCGGTCGTCACTGACGGTCCGGGACTCTCCTTGGGGTCCGTCCCGTCCGCGTTGCTCGACCCGCCGAAGGGGAGGACGCCGGTTCGCTCGTCGGTGTCGGCTTCGTACTCAGTCTCTTCGTCGTCGTTGTCAGCCTCGTCGTCGGTGTCGGCCTCGTCGTCGGTGTCGGCCTCGTCGTCGGTGTCGGCCTCGTCGTCGGTGTCGGCCCCGTTCCCGTCGTCGGCCTGCACCGACGAAACCGGGTCCGTCTCGTCCATGCCGACGCTCTCATCGTCCGGGTCGATCGTTCTGTCGTCCGAACCGATCGTTCCGTTGTCGATCCCGTCGCCACTGGCTTCGACCGCTCCATCGCCGTCCGCACCGTCGCCGCCGCCGGCTACCGAATCGTCGACGACCACGGTGTCGGTCGCTGAATCGCCGTCCGAATCGCCCGTGCCGTCGTCGACGTCCGTCTCTTCGTCGCCGATCCCGGTGTGAACGTTCCGTCCGTCGTCTGCCTCGCTCGGGGCGGGAGCCGAACCGCTGTCGCTCGTCGGCACGTCCCCTGTCTCGTCCCGTTTCGGTGCTCCCTGCTCGGGGTCCGGCGGGCTCCCGGGGACGTCGGGCATCGGCACCGCGCCCTCGGCCTCCAGTCGGGCCGCGACCTTGCTGAAGATGGGGTCGCCCTCGATGGACATCGCCGCGGCGTCGAAGACGGCCACGGCCGTCCGGTCGTCGGCCAGCGCGACGGCCACCTGCCAGCCGTCCTCGTCGGTCCACTCGCCGCCGTACGCGCGGCCGATGGTCTCGCCGAGGTAGCTCCCGTAGGCGACTTCGCCGATGCCGCCCGTTGACCCAGTCACCAGGTCGTCGAGTGCCGCCAGCGAGTCGACGGTGAAATCCAGCGTCGGCACGTCCGAGCGCTTCGCCAGCGTCTCGGCGCGCTCGCGAAAGTCCGCCGGCGTCAGGTCTTCGATTCGGTCGGTTCCCCCTGCCCCCTCCCCGTCGGTCGAGGCATCCTCAGACGACGATGCCCCCTCGTCGTCCCCGCCCCGACCGGGGAGAAAGTCGAACACGCCCATATCTCCCCCATTTCATCGGCACACAAGAAACTATCTCCCGATTTCCCGGAGATGATAGCTATGTTACTGGTTTCTGGGAGTATTTGCTGCTGAGAGTAGTGGTGTGGTCTCTGTATACTCGCTAGCAGTGAACGAAACCGCAAACACGTCGAAAGCCCTCGGCGCGCTCGCGGATTCTGTGAGGGATATCCTCGCTCCTTCGTCGACTCGGATAGTGCCCTCGCAGAATCCGCCACCGCGCCTCGCCCTTTCATTCCTCCAGGAACCGCAGCCCTGCCCTTCCCCTGGTCGCGCGATGAAACGCGCTCCCGGCTGTGCGGTTGCTGAGCGGTTAGGACGCGTGATTCGCGCCGTTCGGCGCGAATCCGGGGAGGTTTGGTGGACGAACCGCGAGCGCGTGCCGGAGACCGCGCGAGCAATGCAGCCCTGGTGGACAGAAAGGGCGAGGCGGGGTCGACGAAGTCCGACGAAGTAAGCACCGTGGTTCGAGAGACCTCCGGTCTCTCGTCATCACGAAAGACGCGAAGCGTCTTTCGAACGACAGCGAAGCGAGGAGCGTGGTTCGAAAGAGCTTCGCTCTTTCGTCATCACGAAAATCTTCGATTTTCGGACGACAACGAGCCCCGCGACCCGAGCGGCCCGAGGGCTTTCGGGTTGTTTGCGGTATCCGTGGCGACTGCTAGCGAGTGGGTCGAGGGCTTTCCTTCGTTTACGATAGTAGCACCGATCCCGAGAGAGTTGGCCGAGGACGCAAAACCCCATCCAGCGACGCTGTCACGGTTTCTTAGTCACTCGTACTCGTCGCGGAGTTCCATCTCGGCGACGATGTCGTAGGGGTGGTCGCCCTTCCGCACGCCGTCCAGGATAGCGAAGGCTTCGTCGGGGGCGAGGAAGAACCGCGTCACCGCTCGGCCGAGGGGCGTCGGCTTCAGCCCGTCGATGAACTTGTACTCAAGTAGCTTGCCCAGCGCGTGCTTGGTCGGGAGTTCGCCGACCATGCGGTCGTTGAGCCGCTTGGCGGCTTTCCCGCCGACGGTTACGTTCGCCAGGGTCTCCTCGACGGCGGCGGACTCGTCGTAGGTGGTGATGACGGGCTCCATCTCGCCCTTGAGGAGCTTGAACGCCACCTCGTCCTCGGTCATCTCCATGCTGTTGTGATAGGAGCAGTCCGGTTCCACGAGCAGATAGACCGTCCCCTTGTCGTGGTAGTCCGGGCGGCCGGCGCGGCCGAGCATCTGGGAGAAGTCCTGGACGGTGAGCCACTCGATACCCATCGCCAGCGAGTCGAAGACGACCTGGGAGGCGGGGAAGTCGACGCCGGCCGCGAGCGCGGCCGTGGTCACGACGGCGGCGATGTCCTGGTCGGCGAACTGGCGTTCGACCCGGTTGCGCTTGCGGTTGTCCAGACCGGCGTGGTAGGGGGCCGAATCGTACGCCAGCTTCCGAGAGATCTGGTGACAGCGCCGGCGAGAGTTGGTGAAGATGATGGTCTGGCCGCGGTACCCCTTGCTGGACTTGCTGTCGAAGGCCCGCCGGACCAGCTTGTTCTCGATGTCGGTCTTCTCCTGGCCGTCGGCGAAGGTGACGTGGCGCTCGATTGGCACCGGGCGCTCCTCGAACTCGATGAGCTTGGCGCCGAGCTGGTCACCCAGCTGGCCCGGATTCCCCACCGTCGCCGAGAGGTAGATCCACTGGGTGCCGTCGGCGCCGGGGTTCTCCTCGCAGTAGTACTTCAGCCGGGAGATCAGGCCGTCCAGCCGATGCCCACGCTCCTCCTCGCCGAGGGTGTGGACTTCGTCGATGACGACCGTCCCGATGTCACCCAGGTTCTTCCCCGTCCGCAGCGCGTGGTCGATGCCCTCGTAGGTGCCGACGATGACGTCGGCGGAGGGGTCGAAGCGGTTGCCGTCGCCGCCGACGCGGGACGAGCCCACCCGGAGCGTCACGTCGACCATGTCGCCGTAGCGCTCCTGGAACTTCTCGTACTTCTGGTTCGCGAGGGCGACCAGCGGCACGAGGAAGAGCATCTTCCCCTTGCTGTTGAGCACCCGGTCCAGCCCGGCCATCTCGCCGATGAGGGTCTTCCCCGTCGCTGTCGCCGAGACGACGAGCTGGTCCTCGCCGTCGGTGGCGCCGTGTTCGACGGCGAGGCTCTGGACGGGTAGCAGGTGCTCGAAGCGCCCCTCCAGGTGTTGCTGGATACCCGGATGCAGGTCCAGCGAGTCGACGCGGACGGGGTCGACGTCGTCCGTCGTCGCCGAGATCTCGTCGAACTTCGTCAGGTCCGGGTCGAGGTTCCCCTTCAGGAGGTTCGAGATACGTTCGAGGTCCTGGACTTCGAGCAGCAAATCTTCGAGCCGGTCGCGCGCGTCGCTGGTAATCCCACCGCTGAAGGCCAGTTCCCGGTCGAGTTCCGCCTTCGCGCAGTCCGGGCAGATGGACTCCCCGTCGGCGTCGATGGCGGTGTTCGCGGTTATCGGCGAGTACTCCCCACTGGAGGCACAGAAGCGACAGGTCCGGACGACGGTACACTCCAGCTGGTACCCCGCCAGCATCTCGCGAATCTCCTCGCGACCCGCAGGTGAGGTCTGCTGGGAGACGTGGATACGCTCCGCTCGGCGGGCCAGTTCGACGAACTGGTCCGGGCTGCGCAGCTCCTCGCTGGACCCGTCCTTGATCCGCAGTCGCCGGGGACGGGGCCCGGCATCGGTTTGCTTGCATTCGAGCACGCCGTGGAACACGCGGTCGCCGTCCCGCTGGACGGCCACCCGGTAGTCGTCCCCCCGCTCGTGGAGGAACAGCGTGTCCACCTGCGCGACCTGCTGAGACACAGCAGTGTCAAGGAGGCTGCGCTACTTGAGATGTTCGGACTGTGTACGTGGCACGATACCGGGGATCACACTGGTTCCCGCCCGCTCGAAATCGGCCGGGACGCGACCGGACGGTGAAAGCCGGCTTTCACACCACGGAAAGCACTTATCCGCGACACCAGACCTCCGAGTAGAGAATCCATGCCCGACTCCTGGTCCCGACGTCGCGCCCTCCGCGCTATCGCGACGGCGGCCCCGCTCGCCCTCGCCGGCTGTAGCGACCGCGACGCGCCCGGCACGGCCACCGACGATACTGGCACCGGCGGCACCGCCACCAACCGCACTGACACCGACGAAACCACGACGGCACCCACCGGCGACGAGGACAGGCCTACGGCGACCGAGCGATCCCCGAAGTCCCTCGACGTCGCCGGCACCTGGCCGCAGTTCGGGGCCGACGCGGGCCACGCCGCCGCTACGGACGCCACTGGCCTCCCCGAGGACGGCGAACCGTACTGGCACCTTCGGCGGATCCGCAGCGGCCCGCCGGTCCTGGCCGACGGGCGGCTGTTCCACTACGCGAAACTCGGCGAGGACACCAGCGGTCGACCGACGGTGACGCGGACGGTCACCGAGGTGAGTACCGCGCACCCCGTTTACGGCGAGCCCGCCATCGTGGCCCGCGACGCGAGCGACGGCCGGATCGAGTGGTCACAGTCGCTCCCGGACGCGACGCGGGGCTGGCCGGCGGTTGTCGACGGACGGGCAATCTCCTGCGTGAAGGGGCAGGTCGCGGCGTTCGCCGCCTCCGACGGGAGCCCAGCCTGGCGCGTGAACGTCGGTGACCACAGTCCCGGTGAACCGACCGTCGTCGACGACGCCGTCGTCGTTCCGTTCGCTGGCGCCGTCGACGGACAGTCCGGTGAGTACGCCCGTCGGCCTTCGATTCGCGCCTACGCGCTGGCCGACGGCGAGGAGCGGTGGTCGGTTGAACCGCCGAAGCGCCAGAACGGCGTCGCAGTCAGTGACGGGACCGTCGCCGTCGTTTCCGGTGGCTGGGATGGCACGGGCGTGGTCCGTGGCCTGTCGCTCAGCGATGGGAGCGAACAGTGGCGGACCGAGGTAGCGGGGGACGCCTTCACGACGCCCGTGGTCGCCGACGGAACCGTCTACGTCGGGAGTTACGACGACTCCGTTCGCGCGCTGGCCCTCGACGACGGGAGCGAACGCTGGCGACGCGAGTTCGACGACCGGCCCCGGGGTATCGCCATCGACGGCGAGAGTGTCTACGTGGCCGCGGGGTCGACCCTGTCCGCACTCGCCGCGAGCGACGGCGCGGTCGACTGGCAGGTCGTCCCCGCTTCGGAGAGCGGGTCCGTCCAGTCGGTGACGGTCGGTACCGACGCCGTCTACGCCGGGTCCATCGGCGTCGATGCGCCCCTGGTCGTACTCGACCCGACCGACGGCAGCGAGCGCTGGCGCCACGACTTCCCGGACAAAGTCGTCGGCGGCGACCAGGTGATGGGCGGCGTCGAGAACCAGCCGGTCGTCGCCGACGGCTCCGTCTTCGCCAACGCCGTCGACGGCCTCTACGCGTTCGGGCCGATGGACTCCTGATCGATCTGCGGCCTACTCCTCCACCAGTTCGATGGCGTCGTCCCCGGTCGGCACCGCACAGAGGAAGGCGCCTTCCTGGTCGCCGTCGTTGCGGTACCAGTGGACCGCGCCGGCGGGGATGTGGAGGCTGTCGCCGGCCTCAACTTCGTACTCCTCTCCTTCGATGCCGACGGTGTAGGCCCCCGAGAGGACGTGCTGTTCGTGTTCTATCTCGTTGGTGTGCCTGGGGACCGACCCGCCGGGTTCGAGCGTGAACCGGCGGATGGCGAGGTTCGGAGCGCCGTGGGCCTCTCCCACCAGCACGCCCTTGGCCATCCCGTCGGCTGCGTCGACGTCCTCGTACTCGATTTCCTCCGCTCGGCGAACGAGTGGGTCGCTCATGCGCGACCGTTCGCCAGCACACCCGATAGGCGTATCGACCAGCGTCCTCGACTGGCCGGAATCTATCCGCCACAGGGGGGCTTAAGACCGTCCCCACTCTAGCTCCGCGCATGCGACGGTTCCGTATCGGGAGTGCGTTCGGGATCCCCATCCAGCTCGACCTCACCTTCCTGCTCATCCTCCCCATCTTCGCGTGGATCATCGGGTCGCAGGTCACCCAGACCGTCGACCTGCTCAACCGGGTCGACGCGGGGCTCGACGCGGCGGTCCTCACCACTGGCTCGCTCCCGTGGGTTCTGGGCGTCGCCGCCGCCGTCGGGCTGTTCACCGGTGTCATCCTCCACGAACTCGGCCACTCGCTGGTGGCCCGCCGCTACGGCTACCCCATCGACTCCATCACGCTGTGGCTGTTCGGCGGCATCGCCCAGCTGACCGAGATGCCCGAGGACTGGCGCCAGGAACTCACCATCGCCATCGCCGGGCCCATCGTCAGCGTCGTCCTGGGCGTCCTCTCCGCCGTCGCCTTCGTCGCGGTTCCGGGGTCTGGCGAGACGGGGTTCCAGGCCGCCCGCTTCGTGCTCGGCTACCTCGCCCTGATGAACGTCGCGCTCGCCGGATTCAACCTCCTCCCCGGGTTTCCGATGGACGGCGGCAGAGTCCTCCGGGCGCTGCTGGCTCGCAACCGCCCGTTCGCCCGGGCGACCGAACTCGCCGCCGAGGTCGGCAAGTGGTTCGCCATCCTGCTCGGCCTGTTCGGCCTGATCCCACCGTTCAACCCGCTGCTCATCGGGCTGGCATTCTTCATCTACATCGGTGCCGAGAGCGAGTCGCGCCAGACGGTGATGCGCGCGGCCTTCGAGGGCGTCACCGTCCGCGACGTGATGACGCCCGCCGAGCGCGTCACCACCGTCGACCCCGAGACGAGCGTCAGCGAACTGATCCAGACGATGTTCCGCGAGCGCCACACCGGCTATCCCGTCGCCGTCGGCGACGACGTCGTCGGCCTCGTGACGCTCGACGACGCCCGGGCCGTCCGCGACGTCGAACGCGACGCCTACCGCGTCAGGGACGTCATGACCACCGAGCTGTTCACCGTCTCGCCCGACGACGACGTGATGACGGCGCTCACCGAACTCGACGACAACGAGGTCGGTCGTCTGCTCGTCCTCGACGCGGACGACCGGTTCCTCGGCCTGCTCACCCGCACCGACATCATGACAGCGCTGACCATCATCAAGTCGAGTCCGAACTACCAGAACGGCGCCGAGGAGAGCGACGCGGCCGTCTTCCGGCCCCAGTCCTGAGAGGTGCCCGCCGAAATCGCCGTCCGGGGCCGCTCAGAGGCCGAGTGACCGGGCGAGCTCTTCGACGCCGCTGAACACGTCCCACTCGGCGTCGTCCGCGTCGTCTGCGATACGCGTCTCGACGTCGCCCCGCTCGATCGCCGCCCGGAACGCCCGCTCCGGGTTCGGCGCGTGGGCGACCCGCTCGAACGTCTGCCGGTCGGTCCGCATCTCGACCGTCGCGTCCTCGCGCGCCCCGCGTTCGAGCCCGTCGATACGCCCGTTCTCGGTCATCTCGAAGGAGAACGTCTGCTCGGCGCCGTTCCCGCCCGACACGTGGAGGGTGATCGTCTCGCCGGCCAGCGACTCGCCACTCCCATCAGTCGCGTTCGCCTCGGCGTTCGCGTAGACAGTTCCGTCCATCCCGGTCGGCTGCCCAGCGGTCCCCGCGACGACCGTCGTCGCGACGAGCGACAGCGCGACGACCAGCAAGATCGACTGCAGTACCGCGATTCGTGTCTGTGACTGCACAGTCGGTGATTACTCTTGACCACCTTAACTCCGGGTGGTATCTATCTGGATTTCTATAGGTGCATTCAGATGGTCTATATCCCCGTAGTACTGCGTTTTCGCTGCCACTGAAAACTGAAACTGTCACTATCTGATATGTATCTTGATCGTACTTCCGCGACTCAACACGGCGCCGCCCGAACCCCGGCCCGCCACCGGAGTTCCGCCCGCGAGTAGTGGCCGAACTCGGCGCGGCGGTGACACGCTGGGCACAGCGAGACGACGTTGTCGAGCGTGTGGGCGTCCTCGATGGTCAACAGCGGCGACTCGACGAACACGCGAACCGGTACGAGGTGGTGGACGTCGGGGTTGCGGCCGAGTTCGTCGGCGTCGGTTCCGCAGAGCACGCAGGCGTAGTCGTCGCGTTCGAGCGCCCGCTCTCGGACCGGATTCCACCCGGGTCCGTACGATTCGTTGCCGCCGCCGCGCCAGTTCGGATGCCCCTCGCCGGTGAACTCGTCAGAGAGCCACGCTTCGAAGCATTCCCGGTCACAGAGCGTGGCCTCCCCGCTGATTGCACTGGGGTGGCGTTCGACCGTACCGTCGCAGACGTCACAGGAAAGGGTCAGTTTGCCGCCGTTCCAGCGTGGATTCTCGTCCCTCTCTATCTCTCGAACGTGGCGCCAGGGCTCGTTCTCGACGCAGTTCGCACAGAACTCTCCCGGCTTCTCCGACGGATAGTATTCGAACACCGTCCCACAGATTTCGCAGTTCGTAGTCGCCTTGCCCCCCGGTAGTTGGGATTGCTTTCCCCCTCGTAGGAGACCGCTTTGTCGTGGCAACTCTCCGAGCAATATTTTTTCTCATAATCGCTGTAGAATTCACCCTCACATTCTGCGCACTCTCTGTTCGGGAGGCGCTCATTGTGGACTGCGCTATGGTGAACGCCCAAACCTCGCCGACTGTCGAACGATTCCTCGCACGTCGGACATTCGTACTCTGCCATGTGGTTACCGCGGGGTGAGCATTGAAATAAATGTCCAAATGCCGGAGTGAAAGTAAAGGTCAACAGGGGGTCAAACCTCAATCGAAAATTGGCGGCAAATATTGCCTGAGTCCAGGCGCGGGAATCGAACCCGCCTCACAGCCACCACAAGGCTGTAGGATGCCACTACCCCAGCCCGGACACGTTGGAGCAAGTTAGGATAACCGGCTGAGATAAATATACGTTACGACTCCCCCTTCGGTTCGAGAAGCTTTTACAGGACAACGGCCTGTGATCAGCTACGCGTGGCCATCACGGACAAGATATACGTCAAGAATCACCGCCAGCTCGCCTCCCAGCTGGAGACGTCGTTTCCGAAGGGTGCGTTCAAGGGCGCGACCCTGGACATCCTCTTCCAGGGCGAGGGGCTGGCGAAGCTCAACGAGGCCAGTCGCGACCGGGTTCTCGAGTTCGCCGAGGCTTTCCTGGACTGTGACTGCCAGGCCAATCCCCACTGCGGCTGTGCCGAGCGGAAGTTCACCCGCTATCTGCTGGAACTCCGAGAGCAGGGCCTGGGTCCTCAGAGCGTCGTCGACGTGATGGGCGACGACTACATGCTGTACGCCTATCCCGGCGACGTGCGGAACTTCCTCGACGACTCGATTCGGACGCTGGAAGCGGTCGAGGCGCTGGCGGAAGTGGACGGACAGGGAGACGTCGCGGCGAAAGCGCGCCAGAAGCGAGACGACCTGGTATAGACGGCAGAACGGAGTCGGCCGGCCAGAGTTCAGTTAGACGTCTTCGAAGCTGCCGATGCGGTAGGAGGTTTCTTCGTCGTCGTCGCCGTCGAGATCTTCGAGCTGGACGACGTCCTCGTCGTCGTCGCTCTCGTCGAGTTTCTGGCGGAGTTTGGTGACGTAGCGTTTGTGCTCTTCGAGCTGTTCGCGCAGGTGGTCGGCCTCGAGTTCGAGGCGCTCGTGCTCGCGGACGAAGCTCTTGGGTACCTCGACCTTGGGCGGGAAGCTCTCGGTCGTGCTCTCGGACTCGCCGACTTCGTGTTCGGCGACGACTTCGACCTGGCCGTCGTGGGCGACGAGCATGTCGACGTAGTCGCGGAAGACCGCGGACAGCGAGATGTCACGCTCCTCGGCGATGTCCCGGAGCGTCTCGAACTTCTCCTGGCTGACCCTGAACGAGATGGTCTTGTTCTTGTTGCCCATTGATGTGTCTTTGTGCTCGTTCGACCCACTTAATCGTTTGTCAGACGCTGCCACGTCCGGCGATCTGGAACCGGGGACCGGCGGCAGACGCCGCCTCTCGGCGGAATGTGGAGAGAGTCCTGAATTATTTCCACCTGAAGGTAACATCGAAATTGAATGATTCGTTGAGTCGTTTGTACGGTTCGACGACCACTGCTCCCGGGGGATGACAGCCATCGACCCCGCTCGGACTCGACAGGCGGAACTGTCACGTCACTGGCTCGCTGGCGGCGAGGCGCTCCGGTACCGGCCCCAGACAGCGCGGCGGTCTGCGATCCAGCGGTAGAGTCCCTCACGGAAGCGTGTGTAGCCCGACAGCTGGCGGAGAACGCCAAACAGCGGTCGCGTCGCCGGAAGCGCCAGTTCGATGGTGCGCTCCGCGGCGGCGCCACAGGAGTAGGCGGCGTCGTCGGTCAGGAGGTGCATACACTGCTCGTAGCTCTCGGGCAGGCGGGCCCGCTGGTCGGGCGAGAGTTCCGAGTAGCCCACCGCCTCGAACTCACCGTGGCGGAGCGCGAGTTCGACGGACCAAGTGCAGAAGCCGCACTGGTCGTCGTAGACGAGCCGCGGTGGGGCCGCGGTGCGTTCGGTTCGTGCAGTCCTCATCAGGTGAACCGGCCGGTCTCCGTGTCGCACTGCTCGCAGACCGTCACGAGCGCGTCGCGGTCGTCGGTCATCTCGATGCGGTTCTCCGTTCGCCCGCTGCAATCGGCGCATTCCCGGAGCATCTCGGTCCCACCGGCGTCGGCCGGTGCGCCCATGGCGAGGGCGACCACCCGCTCGTCGCCACTGTTGGTGCCGAGTTGCCAGTCGCCGGGGGCGAAACGGATGAGCTCGCCGGCGCTCACGTCCACGTCGCCGTCTTCCGTCTCGAACGTGACGGTGCCGCGTTGGACGTGGAACACCTCCTCCTGGTCGGCGTGGCGGTGGTACCCGAAGCCGAAGCTGTCGCCGGGTGCGAGTTCGTAGTAGTTCACCGCGACGTCGTCGGCGTCGAGCTCGTTCGAGAGCGGGCGCTTGACGTCGGCGGGACCCATCCGCGAGTCGACGGCGTCGAGGGCGACCTTTTTCATGTCTGATGGTTGGTCGGCCAGCGAGTAAAGGTACTGGGGCGTGCGGGGCGGAGTGGGCGCTGGAGCGGAGCGAGCACTGGGGTCCGTGGTAGCGTCGCGAGGAAACCGTCCGGCGGAGAAAACGCGAAACGACTGGCGTCCTGCTGAACGAAGTGAAGCAGGGCTCGATAGAGGAACGGAGTGAGTCAATTGGCGTCCTGCTGAACGAAGTGAAGCAGGGATCGATAGAGGAACAAAGTGAGTCTACCGGCGTCCGACCGCTGTGAGAGAATTACGAGCGGGAACGGGCGAGAGGATTCACTCGGACCGGTCGATGTCGAGTTCCTCGTCCACATCCGAGAGCCACTCGGCTTCCTCGAGCTCCTCCAGTTGCTCGCGGAAGTGAACCTGGCAGACGCCGACCTTCACCGCGTCTTTTTCGACGGCGACGTCGGCCTCGTTCTCGCAGTAGTGGCACTGCATGACAGGCGCTATGGACTGGGGGGCATTGAACCCTCCGTTCTCGCATGCCAGGCGTCAGACGGGCGGTCCTCAGTCACCGTGGTTCGGACCGTCCGTCTCAGCCGTCGAGGGCCTGCCGGATGCGCTCGAAGGCAGCGGCGTCGAGACCGGTGCGTCCGAGGACCGTGCCGTGGGCGTCGCTCCCACCGGTCGGGAGCAGGCCGTGTCGCTCGACGGCAGTGTCGACGGGTGCGGTGTCGACCGCGTCGTCGTAGGGGTACCAGCGCTCGACGGCGTCCAGTGAGTCACACAACCCGAGCGCGGCGTCGGGGTCGGGATACCGGAGCGGATGTGCCAGTCCGACCAGCCCGCAGGCGTCGGCGAGCAGGGCGCACCCGCGTTCGAACGAGGGCACCTCGCGAGGGACGTAACACGGGCAGTCGTCGCCGATCAGTTCGTCGAAGGCTCCCTGGACGTCGTACTCGCTCACCTCGGCGATAGCCCGGGCGACGTGGGGTCGACCCAGTCCGTGCCGGGGTTCGACGGGCAGCGAGACGCCCAGGTGGTCCTCGACGCAGTCGATTATCGCGGCGCCGCGTTCCGCGCGATTCCGCTGGATCCGTTCGCATTCCGCCTGGAGCGCTTCGGTCGGTCGGACGCCGTAGCCCAGCAGGTCGACGCGCTGGTCGCCGGCGTCGACCCGGAGTTCGATGCCGTGGATCACCAGTATCCCGTCGCGCTTGACGACGGGCCCGTCGAGATCGGGGTGGAGGCGGTCGTGGTCGGTGACGGCCACGGCGTCGAGGCCGGCGTCACGGGCGACAGCGGGAACTTCCGCTAGCGTCAGCGTCCCGTCGGAGTTCGTCGTGTGAACGTGCAGGTCGGCGACGACCATCTCGATTCGACCCTCGGCCGCTCTCCCTATGCCGGTTCCGGTGTGCACCTTATACGCCCTTGGTGGCATTGTATGATTAATAGTGAAGGTTTATCAACGACCATGAAGAATGCCTGTGTATGCGACTCCTCGACAGCGCGACGACGCCGATGAACGACCACGACTACCCCGCGACGACCGGTGACCTCATCGAGGCCTACGGTGACGTGCAACTCAACCTCCCGAACGGCACGGAGTCCCTCGGCGACGTGCTCGAACGCCTCACCCCCGAGACCTACGAGAACGCCGACCAGGCGCGCCTGGCGATGTACAGCGCCGTCTCGTCGAAGGGCATCGGCCGCGTGGGCTACTCCGACCGGGACCCCGTCTCCATCAGCGAAGACGGCCCCGACCAGCTCTCGATTTAGCTCGGTCTTTTTCACTCGTACATACGTGGCCAGAGCCCCGGTCGTTCTCGCAACTGTGGGTTGAACGGGTGATTCTCGTTTGAACTAGTGAAACGAATACCGACAGCAACACGTAGAAAGCCCTCGATGGGCTCCGGTCCCGCGGACCCACTGCGCTCCTCACTTCGTTCCGGTGCTTGTGGGTCCGGGGTTCCCGGAGCCCGCCTCGCCCTTTCATTCCTCCAGGCAGCACCGCAGCCCTGCCCTGCCCCTGGTCGGCCGACGAGACGGCCTCCCGGCCGGGCGGTTGCCGAGCCGTCAGGAAGCGTGTCGCTCGCCGGACGGCGAGCGACCGGGGAGGTTTGGTGGAGTCAATCTCGAGCGCCTCCGTGGCGCGAGCGCGCCGAGGGCTTTCGACGTGTTTGCGTCTGTGATCGCAGCGAAAAGCACGACCTCACCAGTCACTCAGTATTTCGTCTGTACTGACCATCCGGTACTGCTCACTCCGAAAACCCGACGTCGAACTACCGGTCCAGGAATTCTGGTCGGTCGACGATGTCGGTGCTGTCGACCTCCTGGCGGTCGAGGACGTCGCTCGTTTCCAGGGCCTCGGGGAGGCCGTCGCGGCCGCCAGTGGGGCGGTCGTCGGGGTCGACGGTGACCGCCTCACCCTCGACGAGTTCGGCCCAGACCGCGTCGCCGTCCGCGTTGGCCCGCTCGGCAGCCTCGGTGGCCTCCTGGCGGCCCTCCCGGTAGGCCAGTTCGACCAGGCTCTTGTTGTAGGAGGTGTCCATCTCGTCGTAGACGGCCTCCAGTTCCTCGCGGTTGTACTCGCCGAGTTTCTCGGCGACGCCGATGGCGTAGGCCCGTTCGGTCGCCTCGTCCTTGTCGAGGGCGTCCCAGTCGCTGTCGTACTCGTCCTCGTAGAGGCTCATGACTCGATTTTCTCGTCCGGGAACACCTGCAGGCCCGCGTCGGAGAACGCTATCTGGCGGATGTCGCAGTCGATGGCGGTGCCGCGCATCTTGATCGCCTGCATTCCCCGGGTCATGCTCCCGCGGTCGAGGAAGTTGTGGAAGAAGATGACGCCGTGGGCGAGGTAGTGCTCGTCGCTGTAGGAAGAGGGGTCGGTCATCTCCGAGATGAGCAGGATGGTCGCGTCCGTCTGCTTGAGCGCCGAGAGGAAGCCCGTTATCTCCTGGGAGACGTCGGTGAGGAAGTGCTGGAGGAGCATCGTCGAGTCGACGACGACGCGGTCGACGCCGTTCTGCTCGATGAAGGCGATGAGCCGGTTCGTCAGGCCGCTCTCGGTGCCGAACTGCGAGATAGTCCGCTTGCCGCTCTCGGTCACCAGGTTCAGGAACTGGATGGCGTCGGACTGCATCGCCCGGTCGAAGCCGAACTCGTAGCCCGACATGTCCTGCATCAGCTCGGTCTGGGTCTCGTGCATCGTCACGTACAGGCAGTCCTCGCCCTTCTTCGCGCCCTGGGTGATGAACTGTGCACAGAACGTGGTCTTGCCGCTCCCCGGCGGGCCGCTGATGACGTACAACCGGTCCTCGAGAAGCCCACCCTCGACGAGCTGATCGAATCCCGGAACGCCGCTCGAAACGCGCATACTGCCTGCAATGCCAACTCCCGGTATAGGTGTTTGCGCTCGGTTTTCAGGGCTGATAACCGACTGGTCGGGCAGGTGACTGCGGCCGGATCCCTGAACACTCGCCCCCCGACGACCCGTCGCCGAAAACGGTCACTGGCGCGGGCCGAAAACGGTCACTGGAGCGGCTGGACGCACTCCCGGCAGTAGGCGAACTGCTGTTCGTAGTCGTTGACGGTCCCGCAGTGGCGACAGTGGACTCCCTCCTCGCCGTCGCCGCCGTCGCCGCCGTTGCCGCCGTTGCCGCCGTTGCCGCCGTCGTCACCCGTTCCGGAGCGGGCGGACGATTGCTCCATCGGGCGTCGTGCGGACCGGTCGATCGAGCCAGGGGCGGCGTCCGGCGAGGCGTCGTCTCGCTGGATGTAGCGGTAGAGCAAGAGCTGGACGAGTGCGAACCCGAGGACGTAGGCGACGAGCCAGCCCAGCGCTTCCATACCATGACATGGGTTGGCAAGATACTTGGATATTTGGGGGCGAGAAACGAATCTGACGGGATCTGGCCGTCTCCCGGTCCGTATCTGGTGACTGCTCCGTGGCGGCGAGTCTCGCGACGCTGGTGTTCGCGACGCCGGGCTCGGTCAGGCGTCCGGCGGGGTCCGGTCGCGCTCGAACTCGTCGAACGTCTCCACGTCGTCGGGGATCGCGTAGTCGATCTCGCGCTCGTCGCGGCGGTCGGCGTTGGCGTCCTCGATGGGTTCGGCGACGGACTCCCAGCCCGGTTTGACCTTGACGCTCTTGGCGGGCGTCCCGGCGGCGATGTGGTGGGCCGGGACGTCGCGGGCGGCGATCGACTTGGCGGCGAGGACGCTGTTCTCGCCGAGGCGGACGCCGGCCCGAACCATCGCGTCGTAGGTGACCCGGACGTCGTCCTCGATAACAGTGTGATAGTTCTCGATGGCGGTCTGGTCGTTGACGTCGTGGTCGTGGCTGTAGACGTGGGCGTCGTCGGAGATGGAGACGCGGTCGCCGACGGTGAGTTTCCCGCGGTCGTCGAGGTGGACGTCGTCGTGGACGACGACGTTGTCGCCCACGGAGATGTTGTGGCCGTAGGTGAAGGAGATGCCCTTGAAAAAGCGGCAGTTCTCCCCGACCTCGTCGAAGAGGTGCTCGGCGATCATCTTCCGGAAGCGCAGCGCGAACTCGACGTTGTCCGCCATCGGCGTCGCGTCGAACTGGCGCCAGAGCCACTGGAGATGTTTCGACCGGGTGAACCGCTCTTCGTCCTTCTCGGCGTAGTACTCGCTCTCCAGGGTCGCGTTGCACGGGTCGTACCCCTGGAGGCGCACCCGCTCGGCGGGCGAGACGCTCTCGCCGGCCTGCCAGCGCTCGTAGGCCGGCCGGTCGCCGTGGAGGTCGATCAGCACGTCCTCGACGACGTCGCACGTGTCCTCCTCCCCCGAGAGGCGCTCGTCGACGTCAGAGATGAACGCCCGCAGCCCCTCCTCCGCGAGCGGCGGTAACGAGACGTGACGCTTGGTCATACACTGCTCAATACAGTGGGCAGACAAAGGGGTTTCCGTTACGTCGATGTAACCGCCCGACGTGGGCGTGTTAGGCGGTGAATAGGTATATTTCACCCACAACTAAGTCCCAGCTTCGAGACGGATCGGCCATGACAGAGCCGGGCGACCGGTCGCTGACGAGACGGGTGTTCATGAACGGACGTGAACGTCGCCTGCGTGCGGGGTGGCGGCTAGTGGCCGCCGTCGTCTTCCTCGTCATCGTGTCGGTCGCCGTGTT
>Ga0075106_1000326_pt1 | contig 25385 bp, 18 predicted proteins | sample AntDeeMetag02WF4_FD_69796 | JGI IMG/M metagenome (GOLD analysis project Ga0075106, IMG submission 69796) | Saline lake microbial communities from Deep Lake, Antarctica - Antarctic Deep Lake Metagenome 02WF4 | ecosystem: Environmental > Aquatic > Non-marine Saline and Alkaline > Saline | place... | reverse complement strand
GTCGCCTGGAGCGAGTTCTACCTGGGACTGAGCGCCCTCAACGTCGCGCTACTCGCGGCCGCGGGTGCGGACCTGTTTCCCCTTACGGCGTTTCCCGACATCGCATGGGGCGCGTTCGCGGCGACGACGGTCCTCGCCGTAGCCATCGTCCACACGTACTACGACCGCACGGAGATGCGCCTCGGGTCGACGGACCGGCCCGCCGAACTGGACGAGTGAAACGACGAGGGCCGGCCGCTGTGCCCGTGTTCGGCGTTTCGCAGTTCCTGGCGACGAGCAGCGGCGGGTTCACGGCCGTCGCGAGTGAATTGCGGCGGAGTCCGTCGGAACCACTCGCGACGAACTGATCGCGTCAACGCGGCAATTTCAGCAGCCGAGAGAGAGACCAGCCCAGAGAATTACTGGCGCTTCCGGTCGGAGTCGAGGTCGATATCTAGTTCGTCGATCTTTGCCTCCCACTCCGCGCGCTTCTCCTGGTGGTCTTCGAGGAACGCCTCCATCAGTTCCGCCGCTTGCTCCTTGCAGCCGCCACAGAGCCGCTCGCCGCCGACGCACTCGTCGTACACCTCCTTGGCGAACTCGTCGTCGTCGCCGGCCAGCAGGTAGGCGTACAGTTCGTACACCGGGCATTCGTCGGCCCGGCCGCCCTTCTCGCGCTGTTCCTCGGCGGTGGCCCGGCCGCCCGTCGTCGCCGACTTCACTTTGTCGTAGCCGTCCCCGGGGTCGTCGAGCAGGCTGATGTGCGAGGCGGGAATCGAGGACGACATCTTCCCACCAGTCAATCCGGTCATGAACCGGTGGTAGATGGAGGAAGGCGGGAGGAAGCCGTAGCCGCCGTGGTCGAGTTCGACCTCGCGGGCCAGTTCCTCGGCGTCCTCGCGGGACAGTTCGAAGGAATCGACGTGTTCGTCGTAGACGCGTTTCTCGCCCGCGACGGCGTCGATAAGCGCCTCGAAGGCGTCCTCGGTCGCGTTGCGGTCGAGAAAGCGGGTCCGGGGCCGGAGCGGCTCCTTCCCGGCGTTTTCGAGCTTCTCCGCGAGGGCGTCGACTGTGGCCGGGTCGCGGCCCGGCGACTCGTAGCGGCTGCGGCCGTCGCGCAGCGCCTCGGCGGCCTCGACGCAGCGGATCGGGTCGTCGTCCTCGTCGGCGGCGTCAGTGTCGTCGCCCTCGCCCGTGAGGTTCGCGTAGAGGTCGTCGAGTATCTCGCGTTCCTCGTCCTCGAGCCCGAAGCCGGCGTAGGCCCGCGTGACGCCGAAGAATCGCATTCGCGAGGCCAGGTCTCGGGCCAGCCGCATGTGGGGGTCCTGGTCCGGGCCGACCGGGATGACCGTCGGTTTGGGCTCCTCGAGCTGCGGGTAGAGGATGTCGGCCATCTGGGTGACGACGCTCTGCATGTGGGAGATGTCGGTCTCGCCGTCGAAGTCGTAGATGGCGCCCATCTCGGAGACGTTCGCCTCGGCGCCCAGTTCGAAGGCAAGGTCCTGGACCTCGCGGTTGTCGGACTGCCGGTAGAGTTCGCCATCCTCGGGGTCGAACCCGAGCGCGAGCAGGCTGAGGAGGTAGTTGCGCGAATGCTCGTCGATCTCGTCCCAGCTCAGGCCGCGGGCGCTGTGGGCCTCGAGGTCGGCGATCAGCGCGTAGGCGTCGCCACCCTGCTGCTGGTGCCAAATTATCTCGTCGAACACCAGCTTGTGGCCGATGTGGGGGTCGCCGGTGGGCATGAACCCCGAGAGCGCAGCGAACTCCTCGCCCTCGCGCATCGCCTTCGCGACCGGGCGGTAGTCGCGGTGGCCGAAGATGACGCCGCGGCGCATCAGGTAGTGGGGATTCGGCACCTCCTCGAGAATCTCGTCGAACTCCTCGATGCCGAACTCGGCGAACAGCTTGCGGTAGTCCGACACCGTCGAGGAGCCCCACGGGTCGAGGGCGACGTCGTCGGCCCCGGCGGCGTCCGCGCCCCCGTCGGCTACCGCTACGGGTAAATCGTCGTCTGGACCGGCGTCGTCCCGGTCAGCGGGATCGCGTGCCATCGATTGACGGCAAGTCGAACCGACACGCGCAAAAAGCGTTCGTTTTACCACCCGCTATGGCGTCAGCCGTTCGACGTCGACCCACGACACGTCATCGTCGTCGACCAGCGCGAACACCATCGTCTTCCGGACGCCGTGGGCCAGGCGGACGTCCAGCGCCAGGTCCCGGGGCTCGAAGACGTGGTCGGCGGAGAGCACCCGGATCAGCAGTTCGGAGTGTCCCAGGTCGTCGACGCTCTCGACGTCGGCGTAGGTCCGGAAGTCGGCGCCGAACTTGAAGCCGGTCTTGGGGACCATCCCGTCGGCGCGCAGGCGTTCGTAGACACGAAGGCGGCGGTCGAACCGGTCGCCCTCGACCTCTCGACCGCGGTCACGGACCGCGTCGGCGCCGCCGTCGACCGAGAGGACGCCCTTTCGGGCGAGGGAAGCCGCCTCGACGAGCGATAGCTGGACCGCGCCGCCGCCCCCGTCCTGGTCGTCCAGGCGCTGGCCGTAGAAGCCGTGTTCGTACAGTTCGGCGGGCGGATCCCAGCACAGCACGCGGTCGGCGAGTAGGCTCCCTTCGACCGGCGGAATCTCGCTGTCACTGGTTCCCGACACCTCTGGGCGGCCGGTCTGGAGGTAGGTTATCTCGCTCTCCTCGTCGACGACGGCGAGGACGCAGTCGCCGAGGCTGGTGGCCGGGACGGACTCGCGCTCGCTGACGACGCAGACGCGGTAGGCCACCTCGTCGTCCCACGGGCCCTTGCCGCGCGGGTACACCTCGAAGTCGAACGACCGGTCGTCGCCGGCCTCGCGGTTCGCGGGTCGTCCCTCCTCGCTCACCTGTTGCCGGCCGCTCCCTTCGGTCGGGGCCGGCCGCGAGAGGTAGAATCCCCGGTCCCGCAGGTCCTTGTAGACGAAGAAAGCCACCTCGGAGACGGCAGTGGAGGCGAGGAATTCGCCGACGTCCATCCCGTCGACGTCGTCGAGGTCGCCCCGGTACAGCAGGTGGGCCGCCTCCACGGGGGCGAGTTCGAGCGCGCCACCGTCGACCGGCCGGCCGTAGCCGCGGGCGTCGTAGAACCGTTCCCGGGCCTGCTTGCCGGCCCGGACCACGTCCCCCGCGAGCGTCGCGTTCATACGTCGTACCTGCCCCCGGGAGACCAAAGCCCCTGTGTTTAGGCGTCGGCCGCGGCGACCGTCTCACCCCCGCAGGTCGCGTCCAGACAGCGTCGCCCGCTGGCCGTCTCGAACACGGGGAGCCCGCAGTCGCACTCCCCGACGACGACGCCCGTGGGGAGTGAGAAGCCGGTGTCGCAGTCCGGGTAGTGCTCACAGCCGACCAGCAGGCCGCCCGTCCGGAGGACCCGGAGGTCGCCGTCACAGGCCGGGCAGTCCCATTCCCTGTCGAAGGCCGCCTTGACGCACTCGTCGAGGGACTCGCAGTCGCGGTCGAGACACACCTCGAAGGCGCGCCCCCGCTCGGCCCGGAGCGTCGGAAGCCCGCAGTCGTCACAGCGACTGCCGGTGATGGTGGCGTCCGCGGGAAGCCCGTACCGGGAATCGCAGTCGGAACAGGTGACGCCGCCACTCGATCGGACGAGCGTGCCGGGACAGTCGGGACAGTCGCCGACCGGAACGCCCGCGCTGGAGGCGGGGTACCGAGCGCTCCCGTGCTCGTCGTGCGTGACGACCCGGAGCAGTTCGTCACCGTCCCGGGCGGTGACGGCGCCGTCCTCGATGGCGACGCTGTCGGCGCGGGTGAGCCACGCTACGGGCTGGTACCCATCGACGTCGTGGACCAGGACGGTGTTGTCGGGCTTGACCACCACGAGCACGTCGCCGCGTTGCTCGCGCTCGCGGGGTCCCTCGAAGACAGTCGTACAGTCGCCGGCCATCACGCGTATTCCGTCGTGCATAGCCCGGGCTGGTCCCGTGTTCGTACTTGAAGGTTCGGAGGGATGGGGTTCGATTACCGCGTGGAGAGGGAGACGCGTGGAGGGTCGGGCCGCGGAGGGCCGGGCCGTGGAGGGACGACCCGGAGGAGGGCGGGGACGTCAGGGGGCGGACCGTGGAGGGGCGGCCCGCAGGAGCCAGGGGCCGCAGGGTCCGGACTGCCAGTTCGACCGCGTTCAGGCCTGGTCGCGATTGTAGTCGCGGCCGACGAACAGCGCCGCCGCGTTGAGCGCGAGGGCGCCGAGGAGGACGAAGAGTTCCTGTCCATCGAGTCCGCCGTACATCAGCGCGGGGTAGACGAGCGGGATGAGGACGGCGGCCCAGAAGGCGGCCGTCTCGATGGGGCGCAGAGCGATGGTTCGGAGGGTCTGTACGTCGACGGTGGAGGCGGATCGGTCGAAGCCGAATGGGGACGCGATGGACATTGGTGCTCTCTCCTCACTCACTCCTTGGAACGAATACCCCATATAATAGGTCGACCATTGGCGATAATTCGCCTCGTTTCGGGGAACTATTCACCCGATACGCACCTTTTATTCGCGATGGGGGCAGCATTTTTCATACGCCCAGATCCGACTAGACCATTTATAATTCGATCTAACGTTGTATCTCGAATATGTCGTGATAGAGGGGTCGGAATTTGTCCGTGTGGATTGATCGCCACGGCGGTGGCGCTCGACTGGTGCCTCACCCAATCACCGGTGTCGAATCAGTTTCCCGTCCGCTGGTGCGCGGGTCGGGACGTGAACTCATGGCAGAGATGCGGTCGAAAAGTCGAACTGAATTCCCGCTCCAGTTATCGGAAGCAAAAATCCGCCACAAGCGATTATATAGCGGTACTGACGACGACGTGTATGAATCTGCAGGTGAAGTTGATCGTTCTGTTATTGACGATATCGCTGGTGCCGCTGTCCGGCGTCGGGCTACTCTCGGCGAACAGCATGGGACAGCTCAACCAGGACGCGCAGGCCCAGAGCGGCGACTACCTGCGCGGCGAGATGACGGACCAGCTCAACAACAGCGTCGAGGCGCGACAGGAAGGGATCCAGAACCAGCTCAACCAGCGCGAGGTCGACGTCAGGTCGCTGTCGGAGTCCTCGACGATGGAGAACTACCTCGCCGCCCAGAACGGGGAGATGGCACTTGTCCAGGAGTCGAGTCAGGCGCAACTGGGTCACATGTCGCTCCAGATGCAAAGCGGCATCGACAGCGCCACGCAGACGGTCCTGGAGACGGAGTACGACGGGCGTTCGTGGAACCAGCTCTCACCGTCCGAGCAACGACAGGTCGAGCGGGACGTCGAGGCGATGATCGGTGGCACTGCGGGCACGGGAGTCCAGTCCAGCGGGACCATGGCCGACTCGTTCCAGCCCGGCTACGTCGGTGAGACGGGATACGCCTACATCACCGACCTGGAGTCGAACGTCGTCATCCACCACAGTCTCGACGAGGGCCACAACCTCAAGGAGGACAGCGGCGGGACGCTGATCGTCTTCGAGGACATCAAGAGCCACGTCCAGTCCGACGAGGCGGTCCGGAGCGGCGAGGACTGGGGCATCGCCGAGTACGAGTGGGAGGACACGACCCAGGAAGGGAACCCGGAGATGACGAAGTTCATCGCCTACACCTACTACGAGCCCTTCGACTGGATCATCGCACCGAGCGTCTACTACCACGAACTCCAGCAGACGGCCGTCGACGACGCCGAGAGCGAGATGGAGAACTCCTTCGAGCGCTACCTCGAGACGCGGACCGTGACGGTCGGCGACAACGAACGCGCCGCCTACGAGGAGATCACCTTCGTGGACGCCGATGGGTCGGAGATCCTCCACGCGGAGCGGTCCGACGGCGACGTCACTACCGGGGCCGACGACTCGCAGACCTACGCCGACCAGGACTGGTTCACGATGGCGAAAAACGGCGACCGGGGAGAGAGTCACTTCGGGGAGATTCGCACGGAAGACGGCCACGAACAGATGCACGTGGCGACGCCGGTGTACCACAACGGCTCCTTCGAGGGCGTCGTGGCCGCCGAGTTCAACTACTCGATCATCACCGAAACGACGAACCGGGTCACTGTCGGCGAGACCGGCTACCTCTACGTCCTGGACGACCAGGGGCGGACGGTCAGTCACCCCGAACGAGCGACGATCGAACAGCGAACGAACGTCGCGGACGGCGAGTATGGCACCGAACTGGGCGAGATAGCCCAGAGCCGGATGCTCGAAGGCGAGTCGGGGATGGCGACGTACACGAGACAGGTCAAAGGCGAGGAGAACGCGACCCAGTACGTCGGGTTCGCGCCGCTGGACCTGGGCATGAAGCAGTTCACGCTCGTGGCGACCGTCCCCGAAGAAGACATCAACGAACCGATCGCGGCGCTGGGGGCAGCGCTCCAGGGCACGACCGACTCGGCGCGGAACTTCATCCTTGGCCTGTTCGCCGTCTCCGCGCTCGTGGTCGGCGTGACCGGCTACGCCGCGGCCAGGTACATCTCGCGGCCCATCGAGCAGATCCGCGACCGGGCGACGGCGATGTCCCGCGGCCAGTTCGACCAGACGGCGGAGATCGACGCGCCCGACGACGAGATCGGCGAGATGGTCGCCGCCTTCGAGGCCATGCAGACGAACCTGAACCGCCAGGTCGACCAGATCGAGTCCGTCAGCCGGTCCCTCAGCGAGGGGACGCTGGACGACGACGTCGAGACGAACCTGCCCGGAAAGTTCGGGGAGATAATGGAGGGGCTCGAGGCCGGTATGAGCCAGCTCGGCGCGAGCTTCGAGGAGATCAGCCGCGCGAGCACGAACGTCAGCGCGGGCGACCTGGACCAGGAACTGCGCACGGACCTGCCAGGTGACTACGGCGAGGTGATGCGCGAACTCGACGGCGGCCTCCAGCAGCTCTCGGACAGCTTCGACCAGCTCCGGCGCGTGAGTACGGACATGCGGGAAGGCAAGCTGGACCAGGACCTCGACGCCGACCTCCCCGGTGCGTACGGCGAGGTCATGGCGAACATCGACGAGGGCCTCGACGCCGTCGACGAGAGCATCGCCCGCGTGCAGGACATCGCCCAGGACGTGAGCAGCGCGAGCAACGAGGTCGCCGCCAGCGCGACCGAGATCGAGGCGGCGAGCCAGGAGGTCGCCCAGTCGGTCCAGGAGATCTCCAACGGCTCCGACACCCAGTCCGAGAACCTCCAGGAGGTCGCCAGCGAGATGAACGACATGTCCGCGACCATCGAGGAGATCGCCTCCTCCTCGGTCGACGTCGCCAACACCGCACAGGAAGCTGCAGCGCGCGCCGAGCGAGGGAGCGACCAGGCCGCCGAGGCCTCGGCGGAGATCAAGGAGATCGAGGACGAGGCCGACGAGGCGGTCGACCAGGTCGCGGACCTGCAAGCGGAGATGGACGAGATCAGCGACATCGTCGGGATGATCACCGACATCGCCGAGCAGACGAACATGCTCGCACTCAACGCCTCCATCGAGGCCGCCCGCGCGGGCGAAGCCGGCGAAGGGTTCGCCGTCGTCGCCGACGAGATCAAGTCCCTCGCGAAGGAGGCCGGCGAGGCGACCGAGGAGGTCGAGCAACTCATCACCGAGATCCAGTCCTCGACCGGCGACACCGTCGACGACATCCAGGGCATGCGCGACCGGGTCCAGAGCGGGGCCGCCACCATCGAGGAGTCCATCGACATGTTCGACGAGGTCGCCGAGGCCGTCGACGAAGCCGAGGTCGGCGTCCAGGAGATCAGCGACGCCACCGACGACCAGGCCGCCACCACCGAGGAGGTCGTGGCGATGGTCGACGAGGTCAGCACCGTCAGCGAGGAGACGGCCGCCGAGGCGAGCAACGTCTCGGCCGCCTCCGAGGAACAGACCAGTTCCCTCACCGGCGTCACGGAGAACGTCCAGTCGGTCGCCGGCCTCGCCGACGACCTGGAGGAACTGGTCGACGAGTTCGAGGTCAGCGGCGAGACGGCCGACGCGGATGGGCCAGCGTCGGCGGCCGCCGACGGGTCTGACCCGGACGCAGCGGACGAGCCGACGAGCGCAGACGATCCGACCGCGGCGGACGACTAACGACCCGTCGGGCGTCGGTCACGCTCTTTTTCGACTGCTGCCGTCGCTCTGTTCCCGACTGCTGCCGTCGCTCGCAGGGAAGATTCGAAGAACGAGTGCTGTGTTCTGTGCCGCCCTACTCGACGCGGACCGTCCGGTGTTCCTCGACCAGCGGGAGCGGCAGTTCGGGGAAACACACCTCGACGCAGAGGTCGAGTTCCTCGGCGTCGGCACCGAAGACGGCGACGGGCACGGTGGCCTCGCCCAGGTACGAGGGTTTGGCCGTCATCTCGTGACCGTTGATCGTCACGCGGATGCCCGCTCGGGCGCTGCCTGCGACCGATTTGACCGTCACCTCGTGGAGTTCGCGTTCGCCCTTGGCGATGGCGTCGGGCAGGTCGCCCCACTCGACGACGACGGCGGGGAGTTCGCGAGCGTTGGTGACGATTCGGTCGGCGACGCCCTCGCCGAGGCCGGCCGAGACGAGACCGGAGACGCCGGCGTCGACGACGTCGGCGGGCGTCCGGTATCCCTCCGCGGCGAGCGTGCTCGCGCGGCCGGGGCCGACGCCGCTGATGGCGGTGAGGCCGACGGCGCTCTCGCTGATGCCGTTCTCGACGCGGGCCTCGACGCGGCGGGCGAGGTTCGCGGCCTTCGGGCCGGCGAAGCGGTCGAGGAAGGCCCGGAACGCCGCGAGCATGCGCAGGACGTTCTGCTTGATCACCCAGGCGTCGCTCTTGAGTTCGGTCGGGGTGGTGCCCGACATCGAGGAGTGGAGGATGGCCAGCACCTTGCGCGGGCCCGGGTCGAGGTCGTCGGCCCGGGAGCCCAGCACGGCGGCGACGGCGTCCTCCTCGTCGGAGCGGGCGCTGACGCTGTCGAACTCGGCGGCCGCGGCCACCGCCCGGAGCACGTCCGATTCCGTGAGGTCGACGCCGTCGTCGGCGCGCTCGGCCGTGTCGGCGAACCCGCGGGCGGTCTCCAGGCGGAGGTAGAACTTCGAGGCGAGGCGGCCCAGCGCCGTCCCTTCCACGGAGAGGTCGTCCATCTCGACGAAGCCGTCGTCGACGAGTGATCGGAGCGTCTCGCTGACGCGCTCGCGCAGGTCGCTCCCGGCGACGTACTGGTGGGGTGCGCTCTGGGCGCGCTGGTAATAGAACGTGGTCTCCAGCCAGTCCATCACGTCCTCGACGTCGTGCAGGGTGCCGAGCGCTATCTCGGCGTTGAGATGGGAATCCATGTCGTCGGCGAGGCGGGACTCGATGTCCTTGCCGTCCCGGAGGAGGTCGCGGTACTTGTCGGCGTCCGAGCGGTCGCAGACGATCCAGGCGTACCCCATGTCGTCGTAGCCCGGCCGGCCCGCGCGGCCGAGCATCTGGAGGACGTCGAGGGGGCTCATGTCCACCTCGCCCTCCAGGGGGTCGTGGAGTTTGGTGTCGCGGATGACGACGCAGCGCGCAGGCAAATTGACCCCCCACGCGAGCGTCGAGGTGGAGAAGAGAAGCTGGATCTTCCCCTCCTTGAACCACTGCTCGACGCGGTTCTTGTCCTCCCGCGAGAGCCCGGCGTGGTGAAAGCCCACGCCGTCCAGCACCGACTGCCGGAGGGTGTCGTTGTTCAGGTCGCTAGCGTCTGTATGGAAATCGTACTCGCCGCGGGCGCCCATCGGAACGTCCCGTTCGACGATCTCGTCTCTGGCCTTCTTGGCGGCCTGGACGGTGTCCTGGCGCGAGGAGACGAAGACGAGCGCCTGGCCTTCCTCGCGGATGTGCGGTTCGGCGATATCGAGCGCGCGATACAGTCGGCGGTACTTGTCCGCGAAGGCGTTCTCGCCGTGGGAGTAGGTCTTGACGTCGGCGTTCAGCGGGACCGGGCGATACTCGTCGCCGAACTCGAAGGTGGTCTCGGCGGGGGCGTCGAGCCACGCGGCCACGTCGTCGACGTTGCGCATCGTCGCCGAGAGGGCGACCACGCGCGGGTCACAGAGGCGACGCATCCGGGAGATGGTCACTTCCAGCACCGATCCACGCCGGTCCGAATCGAGCAGGTGCACCTCGTCGATGATACAGCAGTCGACGTCGGTGATGAAGCCGTAGCGCCGGGAATCGTGTTTGCGGGTCGCGGAGTCGGCCTTCTCAGGCGTCATCACGAGGACGTCGGCCCGTTCGGCGCGTCGGGGGTTGAGGTCGCGTTCGCCGGTGACGACGTAGACGGAGTAGCCCAGTTCCTCGAAGCGCTCCCACTCGCTCTCCTTCTCGTTGGTGAGCGCGCGCAGGGGCGCCAGAAAGAGGGCGGTGCCGCCCTGCTCCAGCGTCTCGCAGATCGCGATCTCGGCGAGCGCGGTCTTGCCGCTGGCGGTCGGCGCGCTCACGACCACGTTCTCCGCCGAGTCGGTGAACGCGGGGAGCGCCTCCGTCTGCATCTCGTTGAAGCGGTCGAAGGGAAATGCGTCGGCGTACTCTGGGAGGACGTCCGCCACCGCGACGGTCGTCTCCGTGTCGGCGCGACCAGCCACGTCAGACCGAGAGACCCGGTCGGTGAAAGGCGTTACTATGGCGGAGTGAAAGTGAACGGCGGCAGGGGGACCGACCGCCCCTGCGTGCCCGGTAGGGTCCACGGAGCGACCAGGTTCGTCCATCCGGTGGCCCCTTCGCCGTCAGTCGGTCACCGGACCTACCAACACCGAAGCGCCGGGGGCACGAACGGGACGTCATGGACCGGCGAACCTTCCTCGGCGCGGCGGGCCTCGCGGGCACCGGTATTCTCGCACAGACCCGCAGTGGCGACGGCTACGACACGATCAGGGTCCCGCAGGACCGGCCCTCCGTCCAGGCCGGCGTCGACGCCGCCGCGCCGGGCGATCTCGTACTGATTGCGCCGGGCACCTACCGGGAGGCCGTCGCCGTCTCGACGCCCCGGATCACGCTCCGGGGTCGGGACCGAAACGCCGTGGTACTGGACGGCGAGTTCCAGCGCCAGAACGGCGTCGAAATCGAGGCCGACGGCGTCGCCGTCGAGAACCTCACCGTCCGGCGCTACCGGCGCAACGCCGTCTACTGGTCCGGCGTCGTCGGGTTTCGCGGCAGCTACCTCACCGCCTACAACGACGGCTACTACGGCATCTACGCCTACGACTCCCGCGACGGCCGCTTCGAGTACAGCTACGCCTCCGGCCACCCCGACGCCGGCTTCTACCTCGGCCGCCACCATCCCTACGAGGCCGTCGTCTCCGACGTCGTCGCCGAGCACAACGGGATGGGCTACTCCGGGACGAGCACCGGCGGCGACCTCACGATCAGGGATTCGCTCTTTCGCCGCAACATGACCGGTATCGCCCCGAACACGCTGGACGAGACCGACCCGCCGGAGCGGGGCACCCGCATCGTCGGCAACTACGTCTACGGCAACGACAACCGCGACGCCCCCAGCGTCGCCCACACCTTCCCCACCTTCGGCACCGGCATCGCCCTCTGGGGCGGGTCCGACAACGTGGTCGAAGACAACCTCGTCGACAACCACGAGAACTACGGCATCGTCGCCCACCACAACGCCGTCCCGCCCGCAGGCAACGTCGTCCGGAACAACGTCGTCCTCGACTCCGGACGGGCCGACCTGGCGCTCGGGACCCCCGCCGGTGAGGGGAACGACTTTTCGGGCAACCAGTTCGCCACCAGCCGGCCCGAGGGGATTCAGCAGGACGCGAGCGCTGGCGACGACCGAGTGAGCGAGGTGCTCGACGCTCAGAAACGTGAAATCGAGGACGGGGAGTTCCCCGGTGGCGACTATCGTGAGCAACCTGTTCCCGGCGACCAGCCTACGATGCGCGACCCCGAGGCTGACCCGATTCCCGCGACGAAAGACGCCTCGTGGGGAGTGTAACCGCGGGACGGGCGAAGACCTGGCCACCGTGACACGCGCCCGAGCGGCCATATAAATCGCCGCTCGCTGCCGCAAGATCCCTTATCACTGCGACGGGGGAGGTCAGTTCCATGAGAGATAGTGTCACGCTCGCCGACGTCGAAGCCGCCCGTGAGCGGTTCGACGACGAGGACATCGTCCGCCAGACGCCCATCGAGACCAGTCGGTCGCTCAGTCGAATGTCCGGCGGCGACGTCCATCTGAAGATGGAACACCTCCAGCGAACGGGGTCGTTCAAGACACGGGGCGCCTACAACAAGTTGCGACAGGTCGCGGGCCGGGGCGGCGTCTCACGCGTCGTCGCCGCGAGCGCCGGCAACCACGCGCAGGGTGTAGCCCTCGCCGCAACCACGGTCGGGCTGAACGCCACGATAGTGATGCCGACCAGCGCACCGCAGACGAAGGTCGAGGCGACGAAAGACTACGGCGGGGACGTCGAACTTCACGGGAACGACTTCACTGAAGCGATGGCGTACGCCCGGACCCTCGCCACCGACGACGACGTGCTGTTCGTCCACGCGTACGACGACGCCGACATCGTTGCAGGGCAGGGAACGATCGGCCTCGAGATACACGAACAGCTTCCGGAGGTAGATTCAGTCATCGTTCCCATCGGTGGCGGTGGGCTCATCGGAGGGATCAGTACGGCGCTGAAGGAACTCGATCCGGGGATAAACGTCGTCGGAGTCCAGGCCGAGGCGGCGGCGACGGTACCCGAGAGCCTCAACAAGGGAATACCGGTGTCGATCGACTCGACAGAGACGATAGCCGACGGTATCGCGACGGGCGGGATCTCCGAACTCACGCTCGGACTCATCCGCGAGAACGTCGACGAGATAGTGACGGTCAGTGACGACGAGATCGCCAGCAGCATCCTCGTCCTGCTCGAACGAACGAAGCAGCTCGTGGAAGGCGCTGGCGCTACCTCGGTGGCCGCGTTGTTGAGTACGGAACTCGACGTGACCGGGGAGACGGTCCTCCCGCTGCTGTGTGGGGGCAACATCGACATGTCGATGCTCCAGACTGTCCTGACCCACGCCCTCACTGATCGACGCCAGATCCTGCGGCTCCGAATTCGGATCCGGGACGAACCCGGGAAGATGGCGAACATCTCCGAGGTGATCTCCGACCAGGCTGCGAACATCCGCACTGTGCGCCACGATCGGTCGGTCGAGGATCTACGCGTTGGCGAGGCCTACCTCGTCTTCGAGGTCGTCACGAGCGGGCAGACACACGCGGAATCAGTAATTGGATCTCTGGAAGAGGCAGGGTACGATACTGAACGTATGTGTTAGTTAATTTCCAATATCCAACTAAATTGTCCAATTCCAACACCCACACCATGATTATATCAATTTAGCTGCACCCCCCTGTTCTGCGGGTATTTAAAGGACCACGTCTTGACGGGATAATGGTGATGGCCGGCTCCCTGCCATTCAGTGACGTACCATGGCGGCGGCTCCGAACGTCCGCGCTCAGCGCTCATCTGCTGGGTCGCCCCATGCAAAAAGAAACCAATGACTAAAGAACGAGAATTTACACGACGACGGTGGATACAGGCGGCGACGGCGGCGGCGGGGGCAACGGCCCTCTCCGGTTGTATCGGCGACGGAGGGGACGGTGGAAGCGGCGGCCAGTCCTGGCGAAACGAGGAACTCGCCGCAGTTCCCGCAGAGGAGTACGACTCCCTGTACGAACCAGGCGACGACGAGCAGAGCGGAGAGACTGTCAACCACCTGACCTGGACGGGGTACGACGCGTCGAACGTACAGGACCCCTTCCGGAACAACTTCGACTGTGACACGCAACTCGACCTGTTCACCTCGAATCCGAAGGCGTTCAACCGACTCAACTCGGGGGAGTGGGAGCAGTTCCACCAGGCGACGTTCGACATGGCGTGGCTCCCCGACCTCGCGGAGGCCGGGCTGATCCGGCCCCTGAACTACGAGGAGTGGAAGCCATACACGTTCGACAAGTACACCGAGATGTTCACGAAGGAGGGCAGGTACAAGTTCGCCTTCCTCAACGAGGACGACTACTCCTTCGACATGGACGGGGCCATGTACGGCGTCCCACAGCGCTACGGCTGGGCGTCGTTCGTCGTAAACAAGGACAACGTCGCCGAGTCCGACTACTCGAGTTACGATGCGGCGTGGTCGGGCGACTACAACGTCGGTATCTACGACCTGATGTTCTGGGGCATGCAGATCATCATGCTCCGGGAAGGCATCGACCCGTACAAGGAGCACACCGACGAAGAGATCGAGCAGGTCCGCCAGGCGACGTTCGAACTCTTCGACAACGCGAAGACGCTGTTGCCGGACTTCGCGTCGATGAACCAGGCGATGAAGTCCGGTGAGATCGACATCGGATTCATCTCGGGAAGCTGGATCAACGGCACGCTCCGCCGGGGCGGCGGCCTCAACTTCGAGGCCCACGTCCCCGAGGAGGGTGGCGTCATCTGGGTCGAGACGACGTGCATGCTGAAGGGCGACCACCCCTCCGTGTCGGACAACTACCTCGCGTACATGCAGCAGGGAGAGACCGCGAAGAATCTGATGTGGCCGACCTCTGGCGGGACGAACGTCGTCCCCCACCAGACGGCGATAGACGAACTCAACGACCGGCAGCGTGAGGTGCTACGCGTCGACGACATCCCGGACATCGTCGACAGGTGCGTCTTCTACACCGGGATCCCGGACCTGGACAAGTTCGAGCCCATCTGGCGCGAAGCGAAGACCCGAGTATAGCCCAGCCAGTCGCCCTGCGTTCGATATTTCCAAAATATGCTGAAAGCGACACAACTCAGGAAGAATTACGGGTCGACGGAAGCCGTCAAGGACGTCGACCTGGCGATCGAGACCGGCGAATTCGCCACGATAGTCGGGCCGAGCGGCTGTGGCAAGACGACGCTGCTTCGCATGCTCGCCGGCCACCTCAAACCGACCTCCGGCACCATCGAACTCGACGGCCGGGACATCACGACGACGCCGGCACAGGAACGGCCGACGAGCCTGGTGTTCCAGTCGTGGGCGCTGTTCCCCCACATGACGGTCCGGGAGAACATCGAGTTCCCGATGAGAAACAACGGGATACCGGTCGAGGGGCGGGTCGAGGAACTCCTCGAACAGGTGCGCCTGGACCCCGACGAACACGCCGACAAGCAGGCGACGGAGCTCTCGGGCGGTCAGAAGCAGCGCGTCGCGCTCGCCCGTTCGCTGGCGTACGACCCCGACATCCTGCTGCTCGACGAACCGCTCGCATCGCTCGATTACGTCCTCCAGAAGCGCCTCCAGCGCGAACTGGCAGACCTCAACGAGGAACTGGGCATGACGTTCATCTACGTCACCCATTCCCTCGAATCGGCGCTCCTGATGAGCGACAAGCTGTTCGTGCTCGACGACGGGAACGTCGTCCAGACGGGTCCGCCCGAAGAGATCTACCGCCGGCCGAACGCCAAGTTCATCGCGGAGTTCATGGGCGACGCGAACGTCTTCGAACTCAACAGCGCCGTCCAGAAGAACGGGTCCTTCGAGGTCCGCTCCGCCAGGTTCTCCCAGACGGCCGCAGTGCCGTACCACCACGACGGCGAGCCCCAGTACCTCGTCGTGCGCTACGACGACTCCGCCGTCAGGTCCGACCTGACCGAGGAGATCGGACTCGAAGTCGAGGTCGAGAACGTCCTCGTGAAGGGCAACACGGTGCTCGTCGAGTGCGAGTCCACCGACGGCGAGGAAGAGTACGTCGCCGAGATGGACATCGAGAGCTTCAGGGAAACCGCCGTGGAGAAGGGGGACCGGGCCTACGTCCAGTGGTCGAGTTCGAACTCCATCCTGGTGCCAGAGTAACATGTCCACGATAGATTCCATCCGGTCGCGCGTGACCGAACGCTCGGACGACGCCGGACATCCCCTCGGCGGGTTGCTTCGACCACCGCGGCTGCTCATGCTCCCGATGGTCCTCCTGTTGCTGTTCATGTTCGTCGGGCCGATGGTCGCCATCGTCGTCTTCTCCGTCCAGACGGGCAACGCCATCTCGCTGAATCCGCTCGACTGGACGCTGGCCCACTACGCCGAGGTCATCGGCGGGATGCTGAGCGGGCAGGGCGTGTACGGCCAGGTCCTGGTCAACACGGTCCTGGTCAGCATCACGACGACGGTGATCACGTTGCTCGTGTCCTACCCCGCAGCGTACGCGCTGGCCCGCAAGATCGACCGGTACAAGCTCGTGTTCCTGATGATCCTCATCATCCCGCTGTTCACGAGCGTCAACATCCGGGTGTTCGGCTGGGCGCTGTTCCTCGTCAAGAACGGCGTCCTCGACAGCATCGTGAGTCTGTTCGGCGTCTCGAATTATCCGACGCTGATGTACCAGCGCTCAACGATCATTCTCGGAACGGTGTACGTCTACCTCCCGTTCATGCTGTTTCCCATCTACCTCTCGATACTCAGCATCGACGACGCGACGTTCGAGGCGGCCAACGACCTCGGGGCGACCAAGGCGACCGTGTTCCGGAAGATCCTGTTGCCGATGAGCTTCCCGGGCGTCGTCATCGGGTCGCTGTTCGTGTTCGTCCTCAGCCTCGGGGCAGACGTCGAGGCGAAGATCCTCGGTGGCGGCTCGATCTTCACGATGGCGAGCAACATCCAGTACTCCTTCGGCTACTCGCAGAACTGGCCGCTGGGGTCCGCACAGGCGATCGGCCTGCTCCTTATCACCGTCGTCGCGGGTATCATCATCCTCCGGACGATCGACCTGCAGGAAATCGCCTCGCGGGGTGACTGACGATGAGCATGAAACGCTCCAGCGGACTCGCGGGTCGGTTCACGGGGGGCCTCTGGTACGCCTACGTCGCGCTCGTCGCGCTGTTCCTGGTCACGCCGCTGCTCAGCCTGGTGGTCGCGTCGTTCTACGACGGCCGGTTCTTCTCTATCGTCGACTACCAGTTCTCCCTGGCGTGGTACGAGGCGGCCCTGAACTCCGGGAGCATCCGCTCCGCGCTCACGAACACGCTGCTCATCTCGGTCCCGGTGACGATCCTCAGCACGATCATCGGGACGGCCGCGGCCATCGCCTACACGCGATACGAGTTCCCGTGGCGCGAGCAGTTCAAGCTGTTCGCGCTCCTCCCCATCTTCTTCCCGCTCATTCTGCTCGGGCTCGGGATGTCGATGTGGGCGAGCGTGATGAATCTCGGATACGGCGTCCTCCCCTCGATCATCGGTGAACTCGTCTGGATCTCGCCGATCGTCATGTTCGTCGTCTCCATCACGGCGCTCGGTATCGACCCGAACATGGAAGAGGCCGCGAAAGACCTGGGGACGGACACAGTGACGATGTACCGGAAGATACTCCTCCCGCTGCTCTCCGACGGCATCGTCTCGGGGGCCATCTTCGCGTTCGTCCTCTCGTGGAACAACTACTACATCGTCTCGTACCTCTCGGGCGCCCAGAGCACGATCACGACGTGGATCCACGGCCGGATGACCCAGGGGTTCACGCCGGTCGTCCCCGCCGTCGCGTCCATCATCTTCTACGTCTCGCTCCTGCTGGTCGTCGGTGCGGCGGTGTTCGAGTACCGCAAAGTCACCGGCGACGAGTGAGACCCCCGTTTCGTTCGTGGCAATTTGAACGCCGATAGCCGTATATATGTGGCTCCGTAAACGATTGCCAACCACGTCACAGAGTACCACGATGTTAGAATACACATTCACGATCAAACACGAAGGGTGCTGGACAGAGACACTGAACGACCGATTTCCCGACGTCACGGCCACGATCATCTACTCCTACCGGCTCACCGGGACGAGCATCACGATGATCGAACTGACGAGGGTCGACGAGGAAACCATCGACGAACTCGTCGACTGGCTCGACGACCACGAGGTGATGACGACGGGCCGGCTCGTCAGTTACGACGACAAGCGCCACAAGGCCTTCGTCAGTCTCGAAGGGGACTACGACACGGACACCGAACCGGTGCTCAACGTTCTCCTCCGGAACAACGCGTTTCCGACGATTCCGGCGACGGTGACCCGGGGTCGAGAGCACTGGAGCGTCCTCGTGCCGAACCACGGGCAGGTGAGCCAGGCACACGAGGAGCTACAGGAACTGGGCTCGGTCGACGTCGACGCCCTCCGACAGCCAGACCTCGACCGGATGCTCACGGGACTGACGGAGGTCAAAGAAGCCGTCCAGGACCTCTCGCCGCGTCAGCTCGAAGTGCTCTCGCGGGCCATCGAGGAGGGGTACTACGACTCGCCCCGGTCCTGTAACATCGAGGAGCTCGCCGAACTCGACTCCGCGAACACCTCCACCGTCGGTGAGCACCTCCGCCGGTCCGAGGCGAAGATTCTGAAGGCGGTGTCGACGATGCTCACGAAACCGGAGAAGACGTCGGCGGCCGCCGACTAGAACTCGTCGAGGTACTCGTCGCGCTCCCACTGGGAGGTCTGGTTCATCGACCGGTCGAACTCGTCGCGTTTCAGTTTGACGAACTCCTCGACCAGCGACGGCCCCAGCGCGTCGACGAGGACGTCGTCGTCCTCGAGGTGGTCGACCGCCGCCCAGAGGGTCCGTGGAAGCATCTCGTAGTCCTCTTCGTAGGCGTTCCGGAGCGTCGGCTCCCCCGGATCGGTCTCGTTTCGGATCCCGTCGAGTCCGGCCGCCAGCGACGCAGCGAGGCCGAGGTACGGGTTACACGCCGAATCGGGCACCCGGTGTTCGACCCGGGTCGCCGGACCGAGTTCCGGCGGGAGTCGCAGGATGGTCGAGCGGTTGTCGGGTCCCCAGGCGATGTTTACCGGGGCCCAGATGCCCGGCAGCAGCCGCTTGTAGGAGTTGACGGTCGGCGCGCAGATGGCGGTGAGCGCCTTCATGTGGTCGAGCAGGCCGCCGATGAAGTGCCGGCCGACGTCCGAGAGGCCGGCGTCGCCCTGGGGGTGTTTCCCGGCCGGGAACTGCATGTCACCGGTGTCGGACGCGAACAGGTTCTCCGACTCGTCCGCGTCCCAGAGACTGAGGTGGTAGTGCATCCCGTTGGCGTCCTCGCCGCTGTGCGGGCGGGGCATCATCGACACCTTGTGGCCGTGGGCACGCGTCACCGATTTGAGCATGTGGCGCGCGAAGAGTATCCCGTCTGCCATCGACAGGGGGTCGTCGTACTCGACGTTGAGTTCGTACTGCCCGGGCTGGGACTCCTGGTGGGCGCCGAGGACGTGATAGCCGCCGGCCTCCATGGCCTCACGCCAGTCGTCGATCAGGTCCGCGCCCTGCTCCAGGGCGTCCAGGTCGTAGGAACACCGGTCGTTGAACGGTGCCCACTCGCCGTCCTCGTCGGGGCTGAGGACGGAGAACTCCATCTCGATGCCGGCAAACGGACTGAACCCCTCTGACTCGAGGTCGTCGAGGACGCGCCGGAGGGCCGTGCGTCCACAGAGGTCGAAGGGGGAGCCGTCGACGTTCTGCAAGTTCGTGAAGACGGCCGCGGTGTCGTCGGTCCACTCCAGCGGCGTCACCGACTCCGGGTCCGGGATAGCCATCATGTCGCCGGCCTCGGCGCCGTACTTGGGGTCGTCGAGGAGGGCCGGTTCGAGCGTCAGTTCGGCGACGCCGTTCGCGAATCCGACGCCCTCCTCCAGGGCGTGTTCGGCCTCGTCGGCCGGCATCGTGATGCCCCGTCCGACCCCGTTGAGATCGGTCCAGAAGAGGCGTATCTGGTCGTAGTCGGAGAGTTGACTCATATACTGGTTAGGCATACCAGTCGCGAACTATAGGATTTGCCCGCAGACTTGCGGCTCGTTATACGGTACCCGGTAGCATTCGACGGAGGGCACGGTCAGGGGTCGGTGGTTCCCCCGCCCGTGGACGTATATAAACACCCCCACATCCTGTGTACAACGCTTAGGCGGGTTTGCCGGCCAAAGATGTGGTATGGTATCTTACGATCTGTTGATCGGTGGCGAACACCGGGAAACGTCGGACCGCCTCCGCGTCGAAAACCCGGCGACGGGAGGCGAAGTCGGCCACGTCGCCAGGGGAGACGCGACCGACGCCACCGACGCTATCGAGGCGGCCCACTCCGTCCGCCGGGAGTGGGCACGGAGTTCGCCCGCCGAACGCGAGGCCGCGCTCTCCGCCGTCGCCGACCGCATCGAAGACGAGGCCGACGACATCGCCGAGTTGCTCACCCTGGAGACGGGCAAGTGCCTCGCCACGGCCGAGGGAGAGGTGGCCGAGACCGCCGCGCAGTTTCGGTTCTACGCGGGCGTCGCCGACAAGGTGCGCGGTGACACGATTCCCACGTCTTCGAACCGGCTGAACTACACCCGACGCGTTCCCTACGGCGTGACGGCCCACGTCGTCCCGTGGAACTACCCGCTGTTGCTCGGGACCCGCGGCTTCGCCAGCGCGCTGGCGACCGGGAATACGCTCGTCGCGAAACCGCCGAGCCAGGCCCCCCTGACGACGATGTGGATCGGTGAGTTGCTCTCAGAAGCGTTCCCCGACGGCGTCGTCAACTTCGTCCCCGGTCCGGGGAGCGAAGTCGGCGCGGAGCTATCCTCGAACCCCGACGTCGACGCCATCACGTTCACCGGGTCGACCGGCGTCGGCAAGCGCGTTCTCCAGGCGGCCGCGGACAACATCACGCAGGTCGACGTCGAACTCGGCGGCAAGGCCCCCGCCATCGTCCTGCCGGACGCGGACGTCGAGAACGCCGCCCGGGGCGTCGTCGCCGGCATCTTCTCGAACTCCGGCCAGAACTGTGTCGCCACGTCGCGGTGTATCGTCCACGAGTCGGTCCACGACGAACTGGTCGAGAATGTCGTGGAGAAGACCGAACGCATCACGCTCGGGCCGGGAATCGACCCCTCGACGGACATGGGCCCGGTCGTCTCCGCCGACGCCAAAGCGGACATCCTCGGCTACGTCGACTCGGCCCGGGAGGAGGGCGCGACCTTGCTGGCCGGCGGCGGCGTCCCCGACGACCCGGACCTCGACGACGGCCACTTCGTCGAACCGACCGTCTTCGACGACGTCAGCCCGGAGATGACCATCGGCTGCGAGGAGATATTCGGGCCCGTGCTCGGGATCATCAGCGTCGAGTCAACCGAGGAGGCCATCGACGTCGCCAACGACTCGCCGTACGCTCTCGCGGCGGCCCTCTGGACCGAGAACATCGAGGCGACGCAGTTGGCCGAGCGCCTCGACCACGGTCTCGTCGGCGTCAACACCTTCCCCCTCTCGATGCCCCAGAGCCCGTGGGGCGGGAACAAGGAGAGCGGTCTCGGTCGCGAGGGCGGGCTCGAAGGCGTCGACGCGTTCACCACCGTCGACAGCGTCGTCGTGGAGTTCGACGAGATGGAGGACCCGTACTGATGAGCGCCACCGTCGTCGTCGGTCGCGTCAAACACGAGACGAACACGTTCTCCACGCTGTCGACCGGTGACGACGAGTTCGCGGCGACGTCGCTGTTCGCCGGCGAGGAGATCCCGTCCGAGTTCCGCGAGACGAACACCGACCTGGGAGGGTTCCTCCGGGTCGCCGACGAGGAGGGATGGGACGTCGTCCCGACGGTCGCCGCGAACGCGACGCCCGGCGGCGTCGTCACCGCAGACGCGCTCGACGGGTTCGTCGACAGACTCCTCACGGGTATCGAGGAGGCCGACCCAGACGCCGTGTTGCTCGGCCTCCACGGCGCGATGGTGAGCGAACGAGCGCGGGACGGCGACGGGTACATTCTCTCCCGGGTGCGCGAGGCGGCGGGTCCGGACGTGCCGGTGATGGCGACGCTCGACCTCCACGCCAACGTCACCGACCAGATGGCCGAGCACGCCGACGGCCTCTTCGGCTACGACACGTACCCCCACGTCGACATCGGCGACACCGGGGAGACGGCCGCACGGGCGATGGCGGCGACGCTGCGCGGCGACCTCGACCCGACAGTCGTCGTCGAGCGCGCGCCGCTGTTGCCACCGCTCCCGCCGCTCCAGACCGCTGACGAACCGATGCGATCGCTGCTCGCCGCCGCAGCGGACACAGAGTCGGCGCAGGTCCCCGACGTCTCCGTCTTCGGCGGGTTCGCCTACGCCGACGTCCCCGAGGCCGGCTTTAGCGTCGTGGGCGTCACCGACCGCTCACTGGCCGATGAGACGCGGACCGCGTGTGCCGACCTCGCCGACGAGGCGCGCGAGCGACGCCACGAGTTCGACCGGGAGTACACCAGCGTCGAGGCAGCCACGGCCGAGGCGAGTGACTGGGACGCGACCGACGGGCCCCTGCTTCTCGCGGACGTCTCCGACAACCCGGGCGGCGGGAGCGCTGAGGACGGGACGGTGATCCTCGAATCGCTCCTGGACGCCGGCGTCGAGGGCGTCGCGCTGGCGGCCATCTACGACCCGGCGGCGGTCGAGGCGGCCGTGACGGCCGGCGTCGGCGAACGGGTCTCGATCGAACTCGGCGGGCGTATCGAGGACAACGGCGACCCGCTCCCCGTCGACGCGACGGTTCGGCTGCTCTCCAACGGCACCTATCGGAATCAGGGGCCGATGTCGACGGGGCTGGAAGTGTCGTTCGGCCGGACAGCTGTTCTCGACGTCGACGGTATCGACGTCATCGTCGGCTCGCACCGGCAACAGCCCTACGACCCCGAGGTGTTCCGGTCGAACGGCATCACGCCCGAGCGCAAGCGCGTGCTGGTTCTGAAGAGCACCGTCCACTACCGGGCGGCGTTCGAAGGGCTGGTCGGGGGAATTCGAGAGGTGCTCGCACCCGGGCTTTGCAGTCCCGACCTCTCGTCGTTCGACTACGAACACGTTCCCAGGCCGAGATATCCGCTCGACGAGCTGTGACGCCGTCGCTACTTAACGGACCGTAAATATGAGACAGAATAGTGATGCGCCGAAACGGGAATATACGCCCACGAGAGGCTTGAAATCGTCGGATTTTGCCGGAGGAGGCAGGCGCCGGCAGGACCGGGGTTCGGACGGGACGCGCCGCTCGAACGTCCAGACGGTCCGCGGTGATCGAACGCGAAACGCAACTCAACAATGACAGACACAATTCAGATGTGGAACGCCCCGGAACAGATGCTGTTCGGCTGGGGCGGTATCACGGAGGTCGGACGGCATCTCGACGAGTTCGACGCCGACCGGCCGCTGATCGTAACAGACGAGGGAGTGAAACAGGCCGGTGTCCTCGACCCGCTGCTCGAGTCCATCGACGACGCCGGCAAGGAGTACGAGGTGTGGGCCGGCGTCCAGCCCGATCCCACTGACGAGGTCATCCACGAGGCGGCCGCCAGATACGACGAGGCGGACGCGGACCTCGTCCTGGGCATCGGCGGCGGGTCGTCCATCGACACCGCGAAGGCGACGGCGATACTCGCGACCAACGACGGCGACATCCTCGACTACATGGGGAGCGGCAACGTCCCGAACGACCTGCCCCCCACGATCTACGTCCCGACGACGTCGGGCACGGGTAGCGAGGTCGGCCACTGGACCATCGTCAAGGACGCCGAGACGGACATCAAAGAGGAGATCGGAGACGTCAAACTCCTCGCCGACCTCGCGCTCGTGGACCCGGAACTGACCGCCAGCGCTCCGGCACCGGTCCAGGCCGCGACCGGGATGGACGTCCTCACCCACGCGGTCGAGGCCTACGTCTCGATCAAGGCCCAGAGCCAGACGTCGGCGCTCGCGCTGGACTCCGTCGAGAAGGTCGGCGAGTACCTGCCCCGCGCCGTCGAGTACCGGGGCGGCGACAGGGAGGCGCTGTCGAAGATGGCTCGCGCGAGCATGCAGGCCGGCATGGCGTTCAACGGCGCCGGCCTCGGCGTCGTCCACGCCATCTCGCACCAGGTCGGCGGGACGTTCGGCGTCCCGCACGGCCTCGCGAACGCGATCATCCTGCCGTACGCGATGGAGTACAACATCCCACAGGTACCCGACCTGATGGTCGACGTCGCCGACGCGCTCGGCGAGGACGTCGACCGCTCGAAACCCGCCACCGTCGAGGGGTACAAGGCAGTCAGGGCCACCCGAAGACTCGCAGACGCCGTTCGCATTCCGCGGACGCTCGCCGAGACGGACGCCGCCCCCGACGCGACCACGCGACTCGCCGAGCAGGCCCTCGACGACGGCAGTCTGACGGGCAATCCGCGCACGACGGACCAGGCAGATATCGAGGGGATCATCGCGAACGCCTTCGAGGGCACCTTCCAGTACGAGCGTGTCCTGTGATGTCGTTGCGACAGCCACCCCTGGCCGACCTCCACGAGGCTGCCGGGGCACGCACGACCGAGTTCGGGGGCTGGGAGATGCCGGTGAAGTTCGACTCCATCCGGACCGAACACGACGCCGTCCGGGAGTCGGTCGGTATCTTCGACGTGAGCCACATGGGCGAGGTGTACGTCTCCGGGCTCGGCGCCACCGACCTGATGAACGAGTTGACCACCAACGACGTGGCCTCGCTCGACTCCGGGAAGGCGCAGTACTCCTGCATCCTGCGCGAGGACGGCGTCGTCGTCGACGACACGGTCGTCTACGACCTCCCGAACGAGTCGGGCTACCTGTTCATTCCCAACGCGGGACACGACGAGCTGATGACCGAGCGCTGGCGGACGACGGCCGACGAACTCGGCCTCGACGTTACTGTCTCGAACCGGACGCTCGAACGCGGCATGGTCGCGGTCCAGGGCCCTGACGCCATCGAGCGCGTCGAGACCGCCACCGACGACGACGTCGCCGACCTGGGCCGTTTCTCGGCGCGCGAGACGACCGTCGATGGCGCCGATTGCCTGGTCGCCAGGACCGGCTACACCGGCGAGGATGGCGTCGAGATAGTGTTCGACACGACCGACTCGGAGACGGTGTGGTCGGCGTTCGACGACGTCCAGCCGTGTGGGCTCGGTGCCCGCGACACGCTCCGTCTCGAAGCCGGACTCCTGCTCTCCGGGCAGGACTTCCATCCGGAAGACGAGCCCCGTAACCCCATCGAGGCGGACCTGGACTTCGTCGTTTCCGACGACAAGGAATCGTTCGTCGGGAAGGAGGCGGTCGACCGGGCGCGCGAAGACGGCGTCGACGAGCGCATCGTCGGCGTCGAGTTGACCGAACGGGGCGTTCCCCGCCACGGCTGTCCGATGGTCGCCGACGGAGCGCGTATCGGCCACGTCACCAGCGGGACCGTGAGTCCCACCCTGGAGGTCCCGATCGCGTTCGGCTACGTCGACACGGCGTACGCGGACGAGGGGACCTCGGTCGGCGTCGAAATTCGGGACCGCGTTCACGACGCCACCGTCGTCGGGAAACGGTTCCTGCAGCGACACCGCTCGGACTGAACACACAGGGAGGTTACCAGACAATGACATTCGACGTACCGACGGACCGACGTTACACGGAATCGCACGAATGGGTCGCACAGACAGACGGAGCGT
>Ga0075106_1000324_pt1 | contig 25440 bp, 26 predicted proteins | sample AntDeeMetag02WF4_FD_69796 | JGI IMG/M metagenome (GOLD analysis project Ga0075106, IMG submission 69796) | Saline lake microbial communities from Deep Lake, Antarctica - Antarctic Deep Lake Metagenome 02WF4 | ecosystem: Environmental > Aquatic > Non-marine Saline and Alkaline > Saline | place... | reverse complement strand
AGGAGCGAGGATATCCCGCTCAGGGCGCGTCGAGCGGAAGGTCGGCTCCGCCGACCTTCTCTAACTTCGCGGCGAAGCCGCGAAGCGCGCCGAGGGCTTTCGACGTGTTTGCGGTAGTTTTGATGACTTATACTGAGCGCGCCGAGGGCTTTCGAAGTGTTGCCGTCTCCAGTCACCTCACTAGTTCGAACCCCACCAAACGATACCTCTACACACTGTACCGATCACTCGATTCGGGACTCAGAAAATCCGTAGCGTGCGGGCGTACCAGACAGCGCTCGACGGAACGCCCAGCGCCGTCAGGACGAGCGCGCCGCGGTGGTACTGGAGAATCGTCGCCGTCGAGAGCTGCTGGACCAGGCTCTCGGGCACCGTCACGGCCCAGAGCAGCGAAATCACAGCCATAAACAGCCCGAGAACGAGTGCCGCGCCGGCGACCAGGTCGGGCGGTGACCGGCCCTGTCGGCCGGCGGCGAAGACCATCAGGGCGACGAGGGCGAACAGCCCGACGACGAGCGGATTGACGGCGCCGCTGGCGTAGTAGGTGGCGACCGCGCTCCCGGCCTCGACGAGCGCGTAGGGAACGGTGAGCACGAAGAGGACGAGCGCCGAGGCGACGATACCGACGGACGGGGCGAGTCGCGTGGCCTCCATACCGCAAACTGTGCGAGCGCGGGTCTTAACGACGGCGCTCTCGGGTCGCTACGTCCGCCGTCTGTTCACTTCCGTCAGAGCACAGCTCTGACGACGTTCGGCTCGCGTTCTCCGCACACTCGCCTCACTTCCCCTCGAACTCCGGATCGCGGTCCTCCTGGAATGCGGCCATCCCCTCCCACATGTCGTCGGTGGTGAATAGATGACCGAAGGCGAAGTTCTCGACTTCGAGCCCGGCGTCGGTGTCGTCCCGGCCGGCGTGCATCGCCATCTTGGTGAACTTCTGGGCGACCGGCGGGCCGGCGGCGAGTTCGCTGGTCAGCTCCGCGACGCGGGCTTCGAACTCGTCGTTCGCGACGACCTCGTTGACGAAGTCGTAGTCGTACATCGTCTCGGGGTCGTAGTCCCGGCGCGCCGTGAAGATGATCTCCTTGGCCCGTCCCTCGCCGACGATGGCGCGGAGCCGCTGGGTGCCGCCCCAGCCGGGCAGGAGGCCGAGGTTGTGCTCGGGCTGGCCGAACTGCGCGCGCTCGCTCGCGATCCGTATGTCCGCGGCGGTCGCGAGTTCCATGCCGCCGCCGAGGCAGTAGCCGTCGATCGCCGCGACGACGGGCTTCGGGCACTCCTCGAACCGGCCGAACGTCTGTTGGCCCTTCCGGGACAGTTCCTGGGCCTCGATGCCGCTCCCGGCCGCCGCGGTCGAGGCGTCGAACCCGGCCGAGAAGGCTCGGTCGCCGGCGCCGGTCAGGAGGACTGCACGGACGTCCTCGTCCGCCTCGAACTCGTCTATCGCGGCCTCGATCTCGTCGAGCATCTCGCTCGTGATGGTGTTCATCCGGTGGGGACGGTCGATCTCTATCCGTCCGACGCGTTCTTCGACGGAGGCGGTGATGGTCTCGAACTCGCGGTCTCGGCCTGTGGACTCCTCGGTCCCGTAGAAGCCGCCCGACTCGGCGACCTCGCGCAGGTAATCGGCGGCCTCGTAGCGCGGGTGATCGTGTCGCTCGTGCCAGTCATCGAGCGTCTCGACGAGGTCGGCCACGCCGTGTTCGTCGGCCATCTTCGCGGGTCCTTGCGGCCAGCCCAGGCCGAGCATGACCGCCTCGTCGATCTCTGACGGGTCGGCGACGTCCTCGTCAACTAGCTTCGCGACCTCGTTGGCGGTCACGGCGACGAACAGCGCCTCGAGGTCCTCGCGGCCCTCGTCGCGGGGGATCTGGACACCCTCGCCCTCGTCGTAATCGTAGAACCCCTTCCCGCTCTTCGTGCCGAACTCCTCTGCCTCGACCTTCTCCCGGAGCAGCGGACAGGGCTCGTAGGCGCGGCCCAGCTCGCCGTTTACGTACTCGAGGACGTCGAAGGAGACGTCGAGGCCGACGTAATCGGAGAGCTCGAACGCGCCCATCGGCAGGCCCATGTCGTGTTTCGTCGTCGCGTCGACCTCGGCGATCGTCGCCTCGTCCTCGGAGACGAGCCACGCGGCCTCGTTCATCTGCGGGACGGCGATGCGGTTGACGATGAAGCCGGGCGAGTCTTTCCGGACGCGGACCGGGGTTTTCCCGAACGCTTCGGCGAGTTCCTCGACGGCGTCGAGCGTCTCGTCGCTCGTGTGGGCGCCGGAGATGACCTCGACCAGCTGCATCCGAACGGGTGGGTTGAAAAAGTGCATACCGCAGAACTGTTCGGGGCGCTCCGTGACCTCCGAAAGTTCGGTGATAGAGAGACTGGAGGTGTTGGTCGCGAAGATGGCCTCGTCGGGGGCGTGTTCTTCGACGTCGGTGTAGACGTCCTTCTTGATCGCCATCTTCTCGGGGACGGCCTCTATGACGACGTCGGCGTCGCCGACCGCCGCTTCGAGGTCGACCAGCGCCGTCACCCGGTCGAGGGCCGCGTCGGCGTCCTCCTGGCTGATCTGGTCCTTCTCGGCCAGTTTGTCGAGGGACCACTCGATGCTGTCGTAGCCGTCCTGGACGAACCCGTCGTTGATATCGCGCATCCGGACGTCGTAGCCGGCCAGCGCCGCCACTTCGGCGATGCCGTGGCCCATGTTCCCGGCGCCGAGTACCGCGACGGTGTCGATGTCATCGAAATCCATGTCACTGATTTCCACTCCCGGGAGCCGTTTCAACGTTTCTCTCGGGAAACAACAACGATCGAGTTTATCCAAGATTACGAACAATTATGCCTGTGCCGTGGTAACTCCGGACATATGGAATTCGCTCTCTCTGACGAACAACGACAGGTGCGCGAGGAGGTCCGTCGCTTCGCGGAGAACGAAATCGCCCCCGTCGCCGGGGAGTACGACCGTGGGGAAAAGTACCCCCGGGAAATCGTCGAACAGGCCGCGGAACTCGGACTGACCGGTGCGAACATTCCCGTCGAGTACGGCGGCGTCGGCTACGACACGCTCACGAACGCCATCATCGCCGAGGAACTGTTCGCCGTCGATCCGGGAATCGGGCTGTGCGTGCAGTCCGCCGCGTTCGGTTCTGACGCGGTCATCGGCTTCGGGACCGACGAGCAGAAGGAGCGCTTCCTCGAACCGGTCGCGACCGGCGACGCGGTGATGGGTGCCGCCATCTCCGAACCGCACGCCGGATCGGACGTCTCTTCGGTGTCGACGTCGGCCGAGAAGGAGGGAGACGAGTGGGTGCTCGACGGCACCAAGATGTGGATCACGAACGGCTCCGTCGGCGATTACTTCGTCGTCCTCTGTGAGACCGACCCCGACGCCGAGGGGCGGTACAACGGCTTCTCACAGATCGTCGTCGAGTCGGACCGCGACGGCTTCGCGGCCGAGAAGATAACCGGCAAGATGGGGATCCGGGCCTCCGACACCGCGGAACTCGTCTTCGACGGCGTCCGCGTGCCCGAGGAGAACCTGATCGGCACGCCCGGTGCGGGCTTTTTGCAGTTGATGCAGTTTTTCGACGAGACCCGGACCGGCGTCGCGGCCCAGGCCGTCGGCATCGCGAAGGGCGCCGCCGAGCGCGCCCTGGACTACGCCCAGGAGCGCGAGCAGTTCGACCGCCCCATCAGCGAGTTCCAGGCCATCCAGCACAAACTCGCCGAGATGCACACCCGGACCGAGGCCGCCAGGCTGCTCACCTACAAGTCCGCCTGGAGTGTCGATCATTCGGACGACGATCTGACGATGCTGGCGTCGATGGCCAAGGAGTTCGCCTCGCAGGTCGCCGTCGACGTCGCCGACGAGGCCCTCCAGATCCACGGCGGCGCCGGCTACGTCGACGACTTCGACGTCGAACGGCTCTACCGGGACGCCAAGATAACCCAGATCTACGAGGGGACGACCGAGATACAGAAGAACATCGTCGCCCGCGAGTTGCTCGGCAAGGGGATGGTCTGAGCTGACGCGCGGTCGTCCCACCGCGGGGCCCACCTCTCCGCGCCAGCTAGTCCGACTCGTAGGCCGCCCAGATGTACCGCGCCGCGACCGACCGGTAAGGTCGCCAGGTCTCGGCAATCTCACGCATCTCCTCGCGCGTTAGCTCCTCCTCGCCGTCGCCGTACAGCTGTTCGATACCGCGACGGATCGCCAGGTCGCCAAGCGGCAGGACGTCCTCGTGTTCGAGGACGAACATCATGTACATCCGGGCGGTCCACTCGCCGACCCCTTTTATTTCGGTCAGCTCGTCGATCACCTCCGCGGGCGTGTGGTCGGCCAGGCCCTCTCGCGTCAGGTCGGTCTCCTGGAACGCTTCTGCGGCGTTGCGGACGTACTCTATTTTCATCCCGGAGAGGCCGGCCTCGCTGAGGGCGTCCTCGTCGGCCGCCAGCACCGATTCGGGCGTCACGTCATTCTCCAGCAGGTCGAACACGCGCTCCTTGACGGCCGCCGCCGACGCCGTCGAGAGCTGCTGGTTGATGATGGAGACGCAGAGGCGCTCGAACTCGGTCCAGTTCGCCTCGGCGTAGGGGTCGTGCTCGTCGAGCAGTTCGGCCATCACGGGGTCCTCCTGTAGCACGGGTTTCGCGTCGTCGATCATTCGAGTAGTGGGATCAGGGACCCGAGGCAGGAAACTCTCTCGGTCCGACTGACCCCGCGCGTATCGACTGGCTTTATAATCGTCCAGCCGTGACTTTCCAACATGACACACGGGCGCGCGTCACCGTCCGACCGCACCGCTGCGGAGCCAGCCGACGTCACGTCGGCGACCTGTTGTCGGTAAGCGTCTGCTTCTCAACGCCCGTATCGCGCTCCGTCACCACGTGCCCACGACTGTCGATCCACTCCACATACCAACCGATGCTCGACCGACTCAAAGCGGACGTTCGCACCGCCAAGGCAAACGACCCGGCCGCGACGGGAACCCTCGCCGTCCTGTTGACCTATCCGGGCCTCCACGCCGTCTGGCTCCACCGCGTCGCCCACGCCGCGTGGGACCGCGGTAATACGCTCACGGCTCGACTGATCGCCCACTTCGCCCGGTTCGCCACCGGCGTCGAGATTCACCCCGGCGCGACGCTGGGCGACCGGGTGTTCATCGACCACGGGATGGGCACGGTCATCGGCGAGACGAGCGTCGTCGGCGACGACGTCCAGCTGTACCACGGTGTCACGCTCGGGGGCAAGTCCTCGAAGCCCGAGAAGCGACACCCGACGGTCTGCGACGGCGTCACGCTGGGCGCGGACTCGACACTCATCGGCGATATCACCGTCGGGACCGAAGCGACCGTCGGTGCGGGAGCGGTCGTCGTCGACGACGTCGCGCCCGGGACGACCGTCGTCGGCGTCCCGGCGGAACCGGTCGACGAGACGGACGAAGAACGTGACGGCGAGGTCTCCTGCGACGACGTCATCGCGGCCTCACCGTCGGACTGACCGTCGCTACTCCAGCATCTCTTCTTCCTCTTCGGACTCGGGGACGTCCTCCTCGTCCGCCCGGCGCGTCACGTCGACCTGGTAGTGCTTGAGGATGTCCCGGCCGAGCAGGAGCGGGTAGTCCATGTGGTCTCGGTCCTCGATACTGGCGGTGACGGTGTGCTGTGTGCCGCCGACGCCGACGACGATGTCGACGACGGGGCGTGACCGGCCGCTCTTGGAGCTCCCGGACTTCACGCGGACGATGTCCTTTATCGGCCCCGTCCCGATACCGGCGGCCAGTTCCGTGTCGATGCTCGTCCGCGTCGCGCCGGTGTCGGATTTGGCCAGAACCGTCTCGGACCCGCGCGTGCCGGAGACGATGACCTCCTCGATGTAGCCGACGGAGACGTTCTCCGATTTCTGGACCTTGTCTTTCGCGGGCATGCTCGACGGACGGGAGTCGTCGAGGTACTGTGAGATGCGCTGGACCTCCTCGTCGTCCACCTCGCCGCCGGCGCGCTCGATGGCGAGTCTGGCGATGTGGGGCGCCGGGCTGATGCCGGTGGCCTCGAAGAATCCCTTGAACCCAGCGGTCGGGTTCACCTCCAGGACGTAGTAGCCGTCCTCGCCTTCGACGACGTCGACGCCGGCGTAGTCGAGGCCGACGACCTCGGTCGACCGCCTGGCGATCTCGGCCACCTCGCTCGGGAGCTGTTCACTCATGTCCTCGACGGCGCCGCCGAGGGCGACGTTCGTCCGCCAGTCGCCCTCCGGTGCGTAGCGGTTCATCGCGCCGATGACCTGGCCGTCGACGACGTAGACGCGCAGGTCGTGGTGCTCGGTCTCGTCGCGGTCGATGAACTTCTGCAGGAAGGCGTGGCGCTGTCCGACCTGGGGGTTCAGCGGCTCCTCCAGGTCCACCATCCAGGTGCCGCCGCCGTGGGTGCCGATGGCGGTCTTGTAGACGGCGCTCTCGCCGAAGCGTTCCCGGCCGGCGTTGAGCCGGTCACCCGAGAGCGCGAGCAGCGCGTCCGGCACCTGCACGTCCGCCTCGATGAGGGCGGCCGCCGTCGCGAACTTGTGGAGCGCCGTGGCGACGGCCCGCGGGGGATTCAGCATCGGCTGGAGTCGTTCCAGTGTCAGGGCGAGGCCCAGCCCCTCGATGGGCTGTTCGTCGTTCGACAGCAGCATTCGGTTCGCGATGACGTCCACGTCCGGCTCCAGTGTGGCTTTGCCGGCGGTGACGTCGACGGCGGTGTTCTCCGTGCGGAGCCACGCCGTGTCGTAGCCCAGGTCCTCGGCCGCGTTGAGGATCGCCTTCGTCTCCTTGCTGTTGTGGAGGCTCAAAACGCCGACAGTAATGTCGTCAGAAGCGCTCATACGATAATTACCGATGGGAACCACAAATTGGTGACGGTCGGCTCGCGCCGTCGTGTCCCACAGATTAAAGTCTTCCACGTCTTTGTGGCGCTATGAGCGAGGCCGACCCGTTCACCTACGATGGTGGCCGGGTGGACCCGGGCGAGACGCAGAACGTCCGGTATACGATAAGCGAGACGTACATGGGCGACCCGGTGCGGATGCCGGTCACCATCGTCAACGGCGACCGGCCGGGCCCGACGATGTTCCTCTCGGCGGCCGCCCACGGCGACGAGCTCAACGGCGTCGAGGTCGTTCGTGAGGTGGCCCACGAGTGGGACCACGCCGGCCTCGAGGGAACACTCGTCTGCCTGCCCGTGCTGAACGTCCCCGGCTTCATCGCCCAGCAGCGCTACCTGCCCATCTACGACCGGGACCTGAACCGGTCGTTCCCCGGCCACGAGTCCTCGACGAGCGCCAGACGGATGGCCTACCGCATCTTCAACAACTTCGTCGAGCCCTGTGACATCGGCCTGGACTTCCACACCTCCACGCGCGGCCGGACGAACATGCTCCACGTCCGCGCGGACATGGACGACCCCGAGGTCTCGCGCCTGGCCAACTCGTTCGCCTCCAACGTCATCATCTCCTCCTCGGGGCCGTCGGGCACCCTGCGCCGGGAAGCGTCGGACCAGGGCGTTCCGACCATCACCGTCGAGATGGGGGAGGCCCACCGGTTCCAGCGCGACCTCATCGACCGCGCGCTCGAGGGCGTCCGCTCGGTCATCGCCGAGTACGGGCTCAACCCGGCCGAGTCGGTCCACTGGCCCGGTTGGCGGACGGTCGTCGACGGCCAGGACGAGAAGACGTGGATCCGCGCCGACGTCGGTGGGCTCGTCGAGATGCACCACGCGCGCGGCGCGTTCGTCCCGGAGGGTGACCCCATCTGTACGATCACGAATCCCTTCAAGACCGAGACGACGACCGTCGAGGCACCGTTTCCAGGTCTCCTGGTCGGGAGTCTCGAAAACCCCCTCGTCTACCCCGGGAACCCGATCTGCCACCTCGTGGAACTCGACGAGCGGACCCAGCGAGCGCTCGCGCGCAACGGCGGCGTGAGCGACGGCGACTGAGGCGCCTCGTCGTTCGTCGGCACCAGTCTCCAGTCATTCGCGTTCGCGAGGACGGCCGGTCCGTGATACCGCCAGTAGTGTAGTCGTAATAACTATTCGTTCCGATTCCGACGTGACTGGTATGACTTCGGAGAGCCCGCTCCCGCCGCGGAGCGCCATCGAGCGGTCTCCTATCGCCCACTGCGTCCTCCAGGAGGAGACAATCACCTATGCGAACCCGGCGATGGAACGCCTGTTCGACGCCGACCCGGCGTCGATCGAGGGCTCGTCCTTTCCCGACCACGTCGCTCCTCGCGACCGCGAACTGGTTGCCGAGGCACTTGCGAACGCCGACGACGTTGCGGGCGGCGACGACCCTATCACGGTCCAGTTCGACCTCGACCGGACCGCTGACGCTCCGCCCCTCGTCGGTGACGACCCCATCGTCGTCGAGAGCGAGTGGATCATCGGCGAGGGGCCCGACGAACGGACGCTCATCGGCGCGCTCCGGGACGTCACGGACCGGGTCCGCCGCGACGCGGAACTGGAGCGCGAGCGAGAGATGCTCGACTCCCTGCTCGACAACATCCCGCTGTCCATCTACTTCAAGGACCGGCAGAGCCGCCACGAGCGCGTCAGTGCGGCCATGCTCTGTTCGGACCCCGATAGCTACGTCACGAGTCCGGAGGGGAAACGCCACGTTCACCCCGAGGATATCGTCGGCAAGACGGACTTCGACCTCTACGGCCCGGACCTTGCCGAGGGGGCGGTCGCCCAGGACCGGGCCGTCATGGAGTCCGAGGAGTCGGTGGTCGACGAGGTCGTCGAGTCGACGACCAACCTCGGGGAAACGATCTTCACGTCGACGACGAAGGCGCCGCGGTACGACGATGTCGGCGATGTCGTCGGCATCGTCGGTGTGACGATGGACGTCACCGACCGGCTGAGCTACGAGCGTGAACTCGAACGACAGAACGACCGCCTGGAGGAGTTCACGGAAGTGCTCGCCCACGACCTGCGGAATCCGCTGAGCGTGGCGACGGCCTGCGTCGGGGTGCTCCGGGAGGAGGACGACGACCCGACCGTCGAGAAGGCCGATGCCGCGCTCGACCGGATGTCGACCATTATCTCGCGGCTCCGCACGTTCGTCGTCCAGGGCCGGACGGTGGAGTCACCGGACCCCGTCGACGTCGAGACGGTCGCCCGCGACGCCTGGCGTGCCGTCCAGACTGCCGAAGCGAGCCTCGACGTGCCAGCGGCCCAGACGATCCGCGCCGACCCGGACCGGCTCTGCAGACTGCTCGAAAACGTCTACCAGAACGCGGTGAGACACGGCGGGTCGGACGTTTCGGTGACCGTCGGGGACCTTGTAGACGGCTTCTACGTCGCGGACGACGGCCCCGGCATCCCGGCCGACACGCGCGAGCAGGTGTTCGAACGCGGGTTCTCGACCAGCGAGGACGGGACCGGCTTCGGCCTCGCCATCGTCCGGAACATCGTCGAGGCCCACAACTGGTCGGTCGCGGTGACGGACGCCGCGGACGGCGACGGCTCCGACGCGCGGACCGAGTCGGCGGGTGGCAAGCGCCACGGATCCGGCGGCGCCCGCTTCGAGTTTACTGACGTGGTCCGCGTCGCAAACGACGGGGCCGCCGACCACTGAGACGACGGATGGCGGTTGCCACTGCGGCGTCAATTCGTTCGAAATGCAGGCCAGAAAACACCAATTCGTCCACCTGGTCCGAAAACTCACGCCCCTTTAAGGAAACTTCTATTTATCACCGCTCCAACCCCCAACTGTATGAGCCACTCGTACGACCGCGGCTTTATCGAGGACTTCGGGCGGTGGCGTGAGTTCTCGGCCGGGATGTGGGCGTGGATCTTCCACAAGTTCACCGGCTGGGTTCTCATCGGCTACCTCTTTACGCACATCGCGGTCCTGAGTACCGCGACCGCCAGCGACCCGGCGGTGTACACCAATACGCTACAGGGTCTGGAAGCGCTCGTGATCGTTCGGTTCCTGGAAGTCGGCCTGCTCGCCGTCGCGGTGTTCCACATCCTCAACGGCGTGCGCCTCCTGTTCGTCGACCTCGGTGTCGGTCTCGAGGCCCAGGACCGGAGCTTCTACGCGTCGCTGGTCCTGACCGGCGCCATCACCGTCGCGAGCGTTCCCACGTTCATCGGGGGGGTGCTCGCGTAATGGCGGAGCACTACTCCTCGTTCCAGCGCGGCGGGACGCGCTGGCTGCTCCAGCGAGTCACCGCCGTCTTCCTCATCGGCGTCCTCGCGTTCCACTTCTTCCTGTTGCACTTCGTGAACCACGCCTCGGAGATTACGTTCCTGGGCACGCAGGCGCGGATGAGCCAGTTCGGCTACTTCGCGACGATGTGGCTGTTCCTGGTCACCGCGACGTTCCACGGCGTCAACGGCGTCTACAACGCACTGATCAACCAGGGGCTGGAAGGGAGCCGGAAGAACGCAGTCAAGTGGCTGCTCGTTCTAGCTAGCCTGCTACTGGTCGCCCAGGGGACGCGCGTCGCGCTCGCCATGACGAATCTCGTCTAACAATGAGTACACAAACCGAACCCGAGACCGAGGTCGAAGAGGCAGAGGCCGCCGCGACGGAGACGGAGTCGGCCGTCGAATCGCCCGGCGACCGCCGTCGCCGCGAGAAGCAGGACCGCGCGACCGAGCGCGAGGCCGAGCGGGCAGAGGCCGAAGAGACGCTCGACGAGGAGGAGACCGTCCAGATCAAGGTGTTCCGTTACGACCCAGAGGTAGAGGGCAAGCGCGAACCCCGCTTCGACGACTTCCACGTCCCCTTCTTCAAGGGAATGACTGTCCTCGACGCGCTCATCTACGCGCGCGACACCTACGACTCGTCGCTCACGTTCCGTCACTCCTGTCGCCAGGCCGTCTGTGGATCTGACGCGCTGTTCATCAACGGTCGCCAGCGGCTGGCCTGTCAGACCCAGGTCGCCGACCTGGACGCCGAGACCATTCGCGTCGAACCGCTCCCCCACCAGGACGTCGTCAAGGACCTGGTCGTCGACATGGAGCACTTCTACGACCAGATGGACGCCGTCGAGCCGTACTTCGACGCTGACGAGTTGCCCGACGACGAGATGGAACAGCAGCGTCAGTCGCCCGAGAACCACGAGAAGGTCAAGTTGTCCACGCGGTGTATCTGGTGTGGCGCCTGCATGTCCTCCTGTAACATCGCCGCGGACGACAACCAGTACCTCGGCCCGGCCGCGATCAACATGGCCTACCGCTTCGCCATGGACGAACGCGAAGGCGAGATCCGCAAGGAAGACCGGCTCAAGATCGTCGAGCAGGAACACGGCGTCTGGCGCTGCCAGACCCAGTTCTCCTGTACCGAAGTGTGTCCGAAAGACATCCCGCTCACCGAGCACATTCAGGAGCTCAAGCGGGAGGCAGTCAAGTCCAACCTGAAGTTCTGGTAACCAATGTACGAACACGACGTCATCGTGGTCGGCGCGGGCGGCGCCGGCCTCCGTGCGGCGATCGCGGCTCACGAGGAAGGCGCCGACGTCGCCCTCGTGACGAAACTCCATCCTGTCCGGAGCCACACGGGCGCGGCAGAAGGTGGTATCAACGCGGCGCTCCACGAGGAGGACTCCTGGGAACTCCACGCCTACGACACGATGAAGGGGTCGGACTATCTCGCGGACGCCCCGGCGGTCGACACCTTCGCCCAGGACGCCCCCGAAGAGGTCATCAACCTCGAACACTGGGGGATGCCCTTCTCCCGCGAAGAGGACGGCACCGTCTCCCAGCGACCGTTCGGCGGCCTCTCGCACCCGCGGACGACCTACGCCGGTGCCGAGACCGGCCACCACATGCTGCACACGATGTACCAGCAGGTCGTCAAGCGGGGCATCGAGGTGTACGACGAGTGGTACGTCACCAACCTCGCCGTCACCGACCACGACGACCCCGAGGACCGGGAGTGCCACGGCGTCGTCGCCTACGAGATCGCCACCGGCGAGATCGAGGGCTTCCGCGCCAACGACGGTGTCATCCTCGCCACCGGCGGTCCGGGCCAGGCCTTCGACCACACGACGAACGCCATCGCCAACACCGGCGACGGCGCCGCGATGGCCTACCGCGCCGGCGCGCCGATGGAGGACATGGAGATGATCCAGTTCCACCCGACGACGCTGCCGAGCACGGGCGTCCTCATCTCCGAGGGCGTCCGCGGCGAGGGTGGAATCCTCTACAACGACGAGCGCGAGCGTCTGATGTTCGAGTACGGCTACGCGAACAACGACGGCGAACTCGCCTCGCGCGACGTCGTCGCCCGCGCCGAGCTGACGGAAGTGAACAACGGGCGCGGTATCGAGGACGAGTACGTCGACCTCGACATGCGCCACCTCGGCGAGGACCGCATCATCGACCGCCTGGAGAACATCCTCCACCTCGCGGAGGACTTCGAGGGCGTCGACGGCCTCGAAGAGCCGATGCCGGTCAAGCCCGGCCAGCACTACGCCATGGGCGGCGTCGAGTGCGACGAGAACGGCGAGACCTGCATCGACGGCCTCTACGCCGCCGGCGAGACGGCCTGCGTCTCGCTCCACGGCGCGAACCGACTCGGTGGGAACGCCCTGCCCGAACTGCTCGTCTTCGGCGCCCGCGCCGGTCACCACGCCGCCGGCAAGGACATGAAAGAGGCCGAGATCCAGACCGGCTACTCCGCCAAGAGCGAGGACGGCGACGTCGAACCGCCGGTCGAACCCGGCGCCGTCGGCGCGAGCAGCGAGGACGCCGCCGCCGACGGCGGGTCTGCTGGAACGATGGTCGAACCGGACGACGTTATCGAACACACCATCGACCGCGAACGCCAGCGCGTCGAGGACCTGATGGAGGGCGACGGCATCAACCACGCCGAGGTCCGCTCGGACGTCCAGAAGTCGATGACGGCCACCGTGAACGTCTTCCGCGAAGAAGAGGGTATCAAGGAGGCCCTGCGCGACATCCGCCGCGCGCGCGAACGGTACGAGGACGTCTCCGTCTCCGACCCCTCGCGCACGTACAACACCGACCTGATCCACACCATCGAGACGCGCAACGTCCTCGACGTCGCCGAGGCCATCGCCCTGGGCGCGCTCGCCCGCCGCGAGTTCCGCGGCGCCCACTGGCGCGCGGAGTACCAGGAACGGCGCGACGAAGACTGGATCAAGCACACGATGCTCGCCTGGAACGACGGGACCCCCGAACTGTACTACAAGCCCGTCCTCCTGGAGAGCCAGTGGAAGGAGTACGAGCCCAAGGAACGCTCCTACTGAACGGCCGTCGACTTTTCCCGCCGCTGTCCGTCGCTCTCGGTAGACGCCATCACTCGATCTCGCACCATCGCACACGTCGCTCGCTGGCCACCGCTGGCGCTATCGAGTAGTGAAAGTAGGAAAGGTGGGTGGGTGGGATGGCACCGGAACGGTGCCTATCCCATACAGGGGACTACACGACTAAAATCGTTGTGGCCGATTCTCCCACTTGATTCTTACGCGGTGTCTGAAAATCCTAAATTTTCGCCAGAAGAGGGCTTTAAGTCTATAATTGGGATTCCTTATTGTCCGGTATCGAATTTGATTCCACGAAAACGTGTGATCTCGTCGACTCTATCGCTCCCGATCGCGGTGTCAGTCCGATCCCGAATGGCAGGTAGTACTTCCGCTCGCGAGTTTGCTTCGGTAGAATTGTGCGTGGGTGCTGATCCCTGATAGGGAGAGCACCTGCATCATTCGGCGGGTGTGCCGCCGTGCGATGCGTGGGACCGGATTTGAACCGGCGGACCCCTACGGGACAGCGCCCTCAACGCTGCGCCGTTGGCCTGGCTTGGCTACCCACGCTCGCTGTCTCTCTGCATTCGTTGATATCCGACGGTTGGATAAAAGCGCTTTCGTTTGCGTGTCCGGACGGCACTCGTTCGCACCCGTTTGTGAAGCGCGTGTTTCAAATAGACACGGGACCCAAAGCGGTCCATGGCCAAGTACTCCACCGGTAGTGGCGGTGGGAGCGAGAGCGACAGTTGCGAACTCTGCGGGGCGGACGGGGTCGACCTCGAGACTGGGACCGTCGCCGGCGCGACCCTTCAGCTCTGTTCGGACTGCGTCACACACGGCGACGACGCCCAGTCGGGGCGTTCGGGCGGTGGGAGCGGCGGACAGTCCGGTGGCGGAGGGCCCGGCAGTGGGAGCGAGTCCGACCGGCGCCGACGCGCCGCCCGCAACGCCGCGCGGATGCGCGACGCCCAGCAGGCCGACAGCTCCCACTGGGAGGACGGCGCGGACTACGACGACGACCAGCTTCCCTACCTCGTCAGGGACTACGGCGAGCGCGTGACCGAGGCGCGCCAGGACGCCGGGCTCCAGACACAGGAACTGGCCGACGAGATCGACGTCGACGAGTCGGACCTGCTCGCCGTCGAACAGGCGCGCGCGACGAAGGCCGGCGTCGGCGGGTCGGTTATCGGCGCACTCGAGAAGCGCCTCGACGTCCAGCTCGCCGAAGACACCTGATACCGGGACCCACACCTTTTGCGGCGGCCGGCGTAGACCCGTTATGGATCTGTCGCCCGAGCAGGCAGCGATACGCGAGACCGTTCGCGACGTCGCCGTCGAGGAGATTCGCCCGACGGCCGCCGAGTGCGACCGCGAGGAGCGGTTCCCCGAAGACGTCTGGGATACGCTCGCCGATCTGGACCTGACCGGCCTGACGGTCCCCGAGGCCTACGGCGGCTTCGACGCCGACCGGCGGACGTACGCGCTCGTCAACGAGGAAGTCGCCTACGGCTCGCTCGCCGTCGCGACGGCGCTGTCCGTCCACAGCCTGGCCACCTCCTGTATTGCCGAGTTCGGCGACGAGGAACTCCGGGATGAGTGGCTCCCGGCGATGGTCGACGGCCGACCTGTGGGCGCGTTCGCTCTCTCCGAGCCCGGTGCAGGGTCGAACCCGCGGGAGATGCGCACCGTCGCGCGGCGCGACGGCGATGAGTACGTCCTCGACGGCGAGAAGCAGTGGATCACGAACGGGGAGCGCTCGGGCGTGCTCGTCGTGTTCGCCAGGACCGATCCCGACGACCCCGATTCGATCACGCAGTTTCTCGTCCCGAAGGAGTCGGCCGGACTGTCAGTCGGCGAGCCGGAGGACAAACTCGGCCTGCGCGCGAGCGACACGACGAGCCTGACGTTCGACGGCGTCCGGATTCCCGCGCGGTATCGGCTGACCGACGAGGGCGAGGGGCTGGCCGCGGCGCTCTCGATTTTGACGGGCGGGCGCGTCGGTATCGCCGCCCAGGCCGTCGGGCTCTCCCAGGCAGCGCTGGACGAGGCAGTGGCGTACGCACAGGACCGCGAGCAGTTCGACGGTCCCATCGCGGACATCCAGAGCATCCGGCACAAACTCGCGGAGATGTGGACGACAATTCGAGCCGCGCGGCTGCTCACCTGGGACGCGGCGCGGGCGATGGACGCCGGCGAGGACGCCCGTGCCGCCGCGAGCATGGCGAAGTCCTACGCCACGGAGGGGGCGATGGACGTCACCAACGAGGCCATCCAGATCCACGGCGGCTACGGCTACGTCTCCGAGTTCCCGGTCGAACGGTTCTACCGCGACGCGAAGGTGACCACCATCTACGAGGGGACCACCCAGATCCAGCAGAACGTGATCGCTCGGGAGCTACTGGACGGCTGACCGGTCGCCGCGTTGGGGCGAACCCGCCTGGTAACCGACGCTCATTTGACAGCCCGCCGTCTATCTACGGGCGTGACAGCAGCCGACTACGACGCTATCGTCTACGACCTGGACGGGACGCTCGTCCGCCTCGACGTCGACTGGGACGCGGTCGCCCGGGACGTCGACGCGGCGCTGGCCGACCATGATATCGACACCGACGGCCACGACCTGTGGGACGTGCTCGAACGCTCAGTCGAGACCGGCCACCGCGAAATTGTCGAGGAGGCCATCGCCGCCCACGAGCGCGACGGTGCCGAGACGGCCTCGGTGCTCGCCCTCGCCGAGGACCTGCCCCACGACGTGCCCGTGGGCGTCGTCTCACTCAACTGCGAGGACGCCTGCCGGCGCGCGCTCGACGTCCACGACCTGGCCGACCACGTCGACGTGGTGATCGGTCGCGACAGCGTTGGGACGTTCAAACCAGACCCGGAACCGCTCCTCGCCGCGGTCGAGGAGCTCGGCAGCGAGCCGTCGCGGGCGCTGTTCGTCGGCGACTCGGCGAGCGACAGAACGACCGCGGAACGGGCCGGGACGGACTTCCAGTGGGTCCGGGACCGGGTGTAGATTTTCGAAACCGGTGCCGACCGGTCAGTCCTGATACTTCCTGGCGTAGCCGTAGGCACTGACCGCGGTGAGGAACCAGACGACGGCGCCCACGCGGATGGCGAACTCCGCGCGCGCGGCCCAGTTCGGCAACTCGGTTCCGAGCGAGAGCACGGCGACCAGCGGGGCACCGACCAGTATCGTCACCACGAACGTGACCTGCATCACCCACCCGAAGTCGACGCCCTCGGGGTCGGTCCGCTCTACCTGCTCGGGCATACGGCCACCCTCGCCGTTCGCGCGGTAATCAGTTACGGATGCCGGCGGAGCGCCCCGTTCGCCACGCTTCCATGACAGTGTTTAACCACCAGCCCCGTGTCTCGGGGGGTATGCGGGCCACAGACATCCGGGCAAAGGCCGGCGAGGAGCCGGTGACGATGCTCACAGCCTACGACGCGCCCACCGCGAGAATCGTCGACGAGGCGGGGACGGACATGGTCCTCGTCGGCGACTCGATGGGGAACCTCCGCCTCGGTCACAACTCGACGCTCCCGGTCACCGTCGACGAGATGGCGAGCGCGACCGCTGCGGTCGCCCGAGTCGTGGAGGACGCCTTCGTCCTGGCGGACATGCCCTTCCTCTCGTTCGGCGCGGACGAGGCCGTGGCCATCGAGAACTGCGGTCGGATGGTCAAGGAGGCCGGCGCTGACGGCGTGAAACTGGAGTGTGGCCCTCACACGGTCGACCTGACGCGGCGGCTGACACAGCTCGGCATCCCCGTCCAGGCCCACCTCGGACTGACCCCCCAGCACGAGAACGAGACCGGCCTCTTCCGGCAAGGGACGGACGAGGAGACCGCGAAGGAGATACTGGATCTGGCGCGCAAGCACGAGGACGCGGGCGCGTTCTCGCTCGTCCTCGAACACGTCCCGGCTAACCTCGGCGCCGCGGTGACCGAAGCAATCGACATCCCGACCATCGGCATCGGCGCGGGACCGGACTGCGACGGGCAGGTGCTGACCGTCGACGAAGTTATCGGACTCACGGAGGGTGCCGCGCCGTTCTCGAAGCGCTTCGGCGACGTCCGCGGCGAGATGGAACGGGCCGTCGGCGACTACCTCGACGCCGTCGAGCGCGGGGAGTTTCCCGCCGACGAACACAGCCAAGTCGAGGACGGACTAGACGACATCTATTGATTCGAGGAATTGTCCGACCCGCTCGTTGAACTCGTCCGGTCGCTCGACCATCGCCAGGTGGGCCGCGTCCGGGATTGTCTCGTATCGTCCGTTCCACACGTTTTCGGCCAGGTATTCGTGGTACTCCGGCGGGGTTAGCTGGTCGTACTCGCCGGTGATGGCGAGCGTTGGGACGCCGATCTCGTCCAGCCTGTCAGTGACGTCGAACGCGTGGCACGTCAGGAAGTCGTGCTCAGTCACGCGCTGGCCGACGTCGCGCATCTCTCCCTTCGAGCGCTCGACCCTCTCAGCTTCCGCGTCGTGGAACAGCCGGTCGTCCCCGTGGAGGAAGTCGACCGCCCCCTCGAAGTTCTCGGCGAGCAACTCGCGGAGGTGCTCGTGGACGGTGAGCCTCGCACCGGTTCCGGCGAGAACGAGGGCCGACGGTGAGACCGCCCTGTTTAGGATGGCCTGCAGGACCACGGCACCGCCGAGCGAGTTCCCGACGAGGACGTCGGCGTCCGTTTCCGTGGCAACCGCCCTGACGTCCTCGACGTACGCTGTGAGCGTCTCCGGTCCGGGGTCTGTATCGACGTCCGTGCTCGCGTCGTGTCCGCTGAGGTCGACTGCAGCGGCCGGGTGGCGCGGTCCACCGGGGCCGTATTGGTGCGCCCACGCGCGATGCGTCGCCCCGCTCCCGTGGACGTAGAGTGTGGCGGCGCCAGCGGCCGATCCGGCGCCGCTCGCCCGGCGAAATGCCGTGGTCCGGCCGTCGTGGGCGACCGTCTTCATACCTGTCGTTCGAAAGCAGTACAGATAAGCGACGGGCGACCCAAGAGCTCGGTGTGAACCGCTTTCAGTCACAATCTGTGTGAACTCCCCGACGGGGGGTCCATATCTGCGAAAGGTTTATATATTTTCGACGTTTACTATTGGTTAGTATGAATGGAAACCAGCAGCTCGACGACGACGCGCCGGTGCGCCGATTCGAGTACGATGACGGCACGAGAGTCCTCGCGGCAGACCTGGGCGTCGCCGGCGACGCGTCAGTCGACGTCGTCGACGAGACAGCGATCGTCGTCTCCGGATCCGAGCAGTACGACCTGGCGGTCCCTGCAGGCGACGCGCAAGCGTTTATCAAAAACGGGGTCCTTACTGTCGAAGTGACGAGCGACTCCGAGGAGGCCCACGAATGAAACTCACTGTCAAACCACTCAAGCAGAAGGACGCCGGTCGCGGGCTCGCAGCCATCGACCGGAGCGCGATGACCGAGATGGATCTCGAGAACGGTGACTACATCGTCATCGAGGGCGGCGAGAACCGCGTCGTCGCACGCGTCTGGCCCGGCTACCCCGAGGACGAGGGCCGGGGAATCGTCCGTATCGACGGCCAGCTTCGCCAGGAAGCCAACGTCGGCATCGACGACCGCGTAAACGTCGAGAAGGCGGACGTCCAGGTCGCGAAGGCCGTGACGGTCGCCCTGCCCCAGAACCTCCGCGTCCGGGGCAACGTCGGCCCGATGATCCGAAACAACCTCAGCGGCCAGGCCGTCACGCAGGGCCAGACTGTCCCCGTGAGCTTCGGCCTCGGCCCGCTGTCGAGTATGAGCGGCCAGAAGATTCCCCTCAAGATCGCCGAGACCGAACCCGAGGGAACGGTCATCGTGACGGACCAGACCGACATCGAGGTGTCCGAACAGCCCGCCGAGCAGGTCAGCGGCGGCCACGGTCGCAGCGGTGAGGGCGAGCGCGAGACGCCCGACGTCGCCTACGAGGACATCGGTGGCCTCGACGACGAGCTCGAACAGGTCCGCGAGATGATCGAGTTGCCGATGCGCCACCCCGAACTGTTCCAGCAGCTCGGCATCGAGCCGCCGAAGGGCGTGCTCCTCCACGGCCCGCCGGGGACCGGGAAGACGCTGATGGCCAAGGCCGTCGCTAACGAAATCGACGCGTACTTCACGACCATCAGTGGCCCGGAGATCATGTCGAAGTACTACGGGGAGTCCGAGGAACAGCTCCGCGAGATCTTCGAGGAGGCCGAGGAGAACGCCCCCGCCATCGTCTTCATCGACGAAATCGACTCTATCGCACCCAAGCGCGGTGAGACCCAGGGTGACGTCGAACGGCGCGTCGTCGCCCAGCTCCTGTCGCTGATGGACGGCCTCGAAGAGCGCGGCCAGGTCATCGTCATCGGCGCGACCAACCGCGTCGACGCCATCGACCCGGCGCTGCGCCGCGGCGGTCGCTTCGACCGCGAGATCGAGATCGGCGTCCCCGACAAGGGGGGTCGCAAGGAAGTCCTGCAGGTCCACACCCGCGGGATGCCCCTGGCCGAGGGGATCGACCTCGACGAGTACGCCGAGAGCACCCACGGCTTCGTCGGCGCCGACCTCGAACAGCTGACCAAGGAGAGTGCGATGAACGCACTCCGCCGGATCAGGCCCGAACTCGACCTCGAATCCGACGAGATCGACGCCGAGGTCCTGGAACGGCTGGAGGTCAGCGAGGACGACTTCAAGGACGCGATGAAGGGCATCTCGCCCTCGGCGCTCCGCGAAGTGTTCGTCGAGGTCCCGGACGTCTCCTGGGAGGACGTCGGTGGCCTGGAGGACACCAAGGAACGGCTCCGCGAGACCATCCAGTGGCCCCTCGAGTACCCAGACGTGTTCGAGGCGATGGACCTCAACGCCGCCAAGGGCGTCCTGCTGTACGGCCCGCCGGGGACCGGGAAGACGCTCTTGGCCAAGGCCGTCGCCAACGAGGCCCAGTCGAACTTCATCTCCGTGAAGGGGCCCGAACTGCTGAACAAGTTCGTCGGCGAGTCCGAGAAGGGCGTCCGCGAGGTCTTCGAGAAGGCCCGCGAGAACGCCCCGACCGTGATCTTCTTCGACGAGATCGACTCCATCGCCGCCGAACGTGGCTCCGGTGGCGGCGACTCTCAGGTCGGCGAACGCGTCGTCTCCCAGCTCCTGACGGAGCTCGACGGGCTCGAAGAGATGCAGGACGTCGTCGTGGTCGCCACGACCAACCGACCCGACCTCATCGACTCGGCGCTCATCCGCCCCGGCCGCCTGGACCGGCACGTCCACGTGCCGGTGCCTGACGAGGAAGCCCGCAGGGCCATCTTCCAGGTCCACACCCGGAACAAGCCCCTGGCCGACGGCGTCGACCTTGACCAGCTGTCCCGCCGCACTGAAGGCTACGTCGGCGCGGACATCGAGGCCGTGACCCGCGAGGCCTCTATGGCCGCGACCCGGGAGTTCGTCAACAGCGTCGACCCCGAGGAGATCGGTGACTCGGTCAGCAACGTCCGCATCACCATGGACCACTTCGAGCACGCTATGCAGGAAGTCGGCCCCAGCGTCGACGAAGAAGTCCGCGAGCGCTACGAGGAGATCGAGGAGCGCTTCGACCACAACGAAGCTGGCGTCGGCGACGAGGAAGCGGTCGGCCGGACGTTCCAGTAGTCCCTTTTTCCGATTCGGGTGCGCTAACGCGCACCACTCGTCGCAAAAACGTCCTCAGAAATCGCAGATTTCTGATGGGCTGCACGAGTGCTCGCTCTCGTGAACGTTCGCGAAAAAGGCCGGAACCGCGCGCCGCGCGATTCCGGTGTCGTACGAAAGGCGCTCTGCGCCTTTCGTGATGACGAGAGAGCTTCGCTCTCTCGAACCAAAACGGCTCGCTTCGCTCGCCGTATGCTTGTTCTCCCGCGACTGCTCCGACCCTACCGCTTTTCCAGCACCGCCCGGTAACTGACCGGATCGAACGGCCGTCGTACCTCACGAACGTCCCAGCCCGTCGCGTCGGCGGTTTCGCGCAATTTGTCCGGACTGAACAGGCGGAAGTACAGCGCTTCGTCCGCGTCACCCTCGTACTCGAACCACGTGACGCGGTGGGCCAGTCCCGGCGTCGGATCGTCCCTGAATCCCAGCAAATCTTCGATGCCGTCGGCATCCGGGTCGTAGCTGTGCAGGACAGCGGTGGCGTCGGGCGTCGTCACGTGGGCCAGGTCGGCGAGGAACGTTCGCAGCCCCTGCATGGAACCCGCGAGACACATTTGAGTTCCGATGGCCAGCGCGGACTGGAATCGGTCCGGCGCGAACTGTTCGCGGAGTTCGAACATGCTCCCGCGCCGGGCGTCCTCGACGCCCCGGGATGCCATCGTCTCGACGAGGTGGTCGCTGACCTCGATGGCGACCGTCTCGAAGCGGTCCTGGAAGTGGAGGGCGTCCCGGCCGGCACCGGCGCCCAGGTCCAACAGCGGCCCGTCCAACCACGATGCGAGCCAGGTGCCGTAATCGCTTCCCGCATCGAACTTACGGAAGTAGAACGCCTCTATCGGGTGTTCGCGGACTTCCTCGCCGTCACGCTGTAACAGTGGCTCGTCCTGCTCGTCCCGGTGCCAGTCTCTTATCGCACGGCCGAAGGCGTCCGGCATGTGTCGAACGTCGGGACGGTAATTTGTGTGACTTATTGTGACGAGGTATCGATGCACGCACCACTCGGTACGACCTTCAATTGTACTAGGGATATTCAGCCGTTCCCCATCGGCTTATCCCCGTTTAGGGAAGAACGTATATACTACCGGTTCGTGCTAACAAGTAACATGCCAGAATGCGACGATTGCGGCGCGAGCGTACGGGAAGTATGGCGCCACAGCGAGCGATCCGAATCGATGACGCACCGGACGATTAGCTGGACCTGTCGCGAGTGTAACCCCGACATCGATAGACCGATAGCACCGCTCACCGGCGCCACTGGTGGTTCCAGCCGGAGTGACAGTCGCCAGCCATCGGACTGACCGCGTCGACGAGCCGTGCGATAGCTCCCATCCCGCCCATCGGTTTTCGTGCACCGATGCGTACAGATCAAGGACTTAGCGATCCGTGGGTTCCGGGATTGTCGCTCTTCGCACGAATTCAAACACCTCGAAAGCCCTCGGCACGCTCGCGCGCCCTGAGCGAGATATCCTCGCTCCTCCGTCGCTCGGATAGCGCCCGCTCAGGCCACGCGACCGCGCCTCGCCCTTTCAGTCCTCCAGGAGACCCCGTCGCTCGCGAGATGAAACGCGCTCACGATTCGTCCACCATTCCTCCCCGGTCGCTTGCCGTCCGGCGAGCGATACGCTTCCTCAGCGCACAGCACGGCCGGGAGCGCGTTTCATCGCGCGATCCACCGAAAGACTCGGCACGCCTCGTCTTTCGAGCCCACACTCGCTCCGCTCGCGTGGATGGGGAAGGGCAGGGCTGCAGTGCCTGGTGGACTGAAAGGGCGAGGGCCGGTTCGGGAACCCCGGACCCGCAAGCACCCACGGAGCGCAGCGGGTCCGCGGGACCGAAGCGGTCCGAGGGCTTTCTGGGTGTTGCTGTCCCTCTTACTTCCACCAACTAATCCACAGAATCACCCGTTCACTACACACACATACCAAACGGTCAGTCCAGGTCGTCGAGTAGTTCCTCGGCGTGGCCCTCCGGGTCGACGTCCTCGTAGACGTGCGTAATCGTCCCGTCGGTGCCGACGACGTACGTGTTCCGGAAGACGCCGTCGAAGGTGTCGCCGAACATGTTCTTCTCGCCGTAGCTTTCGTAGGCGCTGGCGACTGCGCCGTCCTCGTCGGAGAGCAGCGGGAAGGGCAGGTCGTACTCCTCGGCGAAGGCTGCCAGATCGGAGACTGGGTCGTCGCTGATGCCCAGGACCGCGACGTCTCGCGCCCGGAACTCCTCCAGGGTGTCGCGGAAGCCGGCGGCTTCGGTCGTACAGCCGGGCGTGTCCGCACGCGGGTAAAAGTAGAGGACGACGCGCTGGTCGGCGTAGTCCGAGAGGGCGACGGACTCCCCCTCCTGGTCTGCCAGTTCGAACTCGGGAGCGTCTTCGCCGGTAGCGAGCATGGTGGCCGTCAGGACGCGCGGAACAAAACACTGGCCATCCCGAGAGGGAAACCGGCTTGTCTCCTGACGGCCACCACCCACTATGGAGATGCAGGTCCGCGACCGGATTCCGGCGCTGACGACGATTCTGACCCTCGTGTCCCTCGCCCTCGTCGTCGGTGCCGTCCGCGGCTACGTCCCGACGGCCGTCCTTCCTCGCGCGCCCGACGTCGTCCTCGACGCGATTCCGACGGTCAACGCCGCGATCAGCGCGCTCGCCATCGTCGTCATCCTGTCGGGACTTCGCGCGATCAAGCGGGGGAACGTCGACCGCCACCGGCGCCTGATGCTCACCGGATTCGGCCTCTTCCTGGCCTTCCTGGTGCTCTACCTCTATCGCGTCTCGCTGGTCGGCCCCACGCACTTCGCCGGGCCGGCGTGGGCCGAGAGGTACCTCTACCTCCCGATTCTCGTCGTCCATATGGGCCTCGCAATCGTCTGCCTGCCCCTGCTGTACTACGTTCTCCTGCTCGCCTACAGCCATCCCGTCGCCGAACTCCCCGCGACGAACCACCCCCGCGTCGGCCGCGTCGCGGCCGTCCTCTGGCTCGTCTCGTTCGCGCTGGGTATCGTCGTCTACCTGCTGCTGTACGTCGTGTACTGAGTCTCGTGCCCGCTATCGACGGGGCTAGACTCGGCTAACTCACACCAGGTCGTTCAGCATTCCCAGCAGGTCGACGCCCACGTCGGCCCACTCCACGACCTTGTAGCCCAGATAGATCCCGACGACGCCCAGTATTCCGGCGAGGTTCGGCGGCGCGGGGATCGGGATCTGGAGCGACCGGAACAGTGCGCCGGCGACGAGGCCGGTCAGTAACGCCAGCACGAGTTCGAGGTTCATGTGATCTGAAGAACGGAGACGGGCCACTCAAAATTTCGCACTTGACGGCGCGTCCCGCCGGTCGAACGTGTGCGTTCGGGACCGGCCTAGTCGTCGGCACTCACTTCACCGCCGCCGATGACCGGCCGCTGGACGTCTCGGTCGGTCGCCTCTCCCTCGATCTCGTAGGGATACTCGCCAGTGACGCAGCCGAGACAGAGGTCCGCCTCGCTCGTCTCCAGCGCACCGGCGACGGCGTCGATGGAGAGGTACGACAGCGAGTCGGCACCGATCTCCTCGCAGATCTCGTCGACGTCTTTCTCGGCGCCGATGAGTTCCTCGCGGGTCGCCATGTCGATGCCCATGTAGCAGGGCGCCAGGATCTTCGGCGCGCCGATGCGGACGTGGACGGCTTCGGCCCCGGCGTCCCTGAGCAGCTCGACGAGCTGGTTCGAGGTGGTGCCGCGGACGATGGAGTCGTCGATGATGGTGACGGTCCGGCCCTCGATGGTCGATTTGATCGGATTCAGCTTGAGGCGGACGGCGCGCTCGCGCTCGTCCTGGGTGGGCATGATGAACGTCCGGCCGACGTACCGGTTCTTCATCAGCCCCTCGGCGAACTCGATGTCCCTGCCGGCGTCCTGGGCCGCCTCGGCGTAGCCGGACGCGAACGCGCGCCCGGAGTCGGGCACGGGCAAGACGACGTCGGAATCGAGGCCCGACTCGTCCCACAGCGACCGGCCGAGCTGTCGGCGGACGTCGTAGACGAGCTTCTCGTCGATGGTGGAGTCCGGCCGCGCGAAGTAGACGTGTTCGAAGAAGCAGTGGGCCGTGTTCTCCTGCTCGATGAGCTGGTAGGTGTCGTAGCCCGAGCCGTCGTCGTGGAGGACGACGAGTTCACCGGGCTGGACGTCGCGGACGAGTTCGCCGTCGAGCGTGTCGATAGCGGCGGACTCGGAGGCGAGCACGTACCCGTCCTCCAGTTCGCCGATACAGAGCGGCCGGTTCCCCTCCGGGTCGCGCACGCCCATGACGGTATCGTCGTGCATGATGGTCAGCGAGTACGATCCGTGGATACGCGACATCGTCCGCTTGACCGCGCGGACGAGGTCGGCTTCGAGCAGATTGCGCGCCAGGTCGTGGGCGATGACCTCCGTGTCGCCGTCGCTCGTGAAGGCGTGGCCCAGACCGGCCAGTTCCTCGCGGATCTCGCCGGCGTTGACGAGGTTCCCGTTGTGCGAGAGCCCGAGCGACCCGGACTT
>Ga0075106_1000320_pt1 | contig 25892 bp, 37 predicted proteins | sample AntDeeMetag02WF4_FD_69796 | JGI IMG/M metagenome (GOLD analysis project Ga0075106, IMG submission 69796) | Saline lake microbial communities from Deep Lake, Antarctica - Antarctic Deep Lake Metagenome 02WF4 | ecosystem: Environmental > Aquatic > Non-marine Saline and Alkaline > Saline | place... | reverse complement strand
TCAAAGGACAACCTTGAAAAAGGTGTGGGAAAGATCGACAAGAATTTAAGTCGAATGGTCAAAAAAGAAAAAATGTCTGAGGGTGACAAAAAAGAAACCTTAGCCCGGATTTCCCCACACACTGATATCAAGGAAGGCGTCAGCGATGTCAAGCTTGTGGTTGAAGCCGCCACTGAAAATGAAAAGATCAAACTGGATATTTTCAGACAAATGGACGAAGCTGCGCCTAAAGATGCGATTTTGTCGTCAAACACCAGCTCAATTTCCATCACGCGCATTGCTTCTGCTACAAACCGCCCTGGGCAAGTTATCGGGATGCACTTTATGAACCCCGTGCCGGTAATGAAACTCGTGGAAGTTATTTGCGGGTATAACACCAGCGATGAAACCACCGAAAAAGTGATGGAAATGGCAAAAAGCCTCAAGAAAACACCAGTTCCTGCCAATGATTATCCAGGATTTGTCGCTAACAGGATTTTAATGCCAATGATCAACGAAGCCATCGAAACGCTTTATAACGACGTCGCCGGTGTAAAAGAAATCGACACGGTGATGAAACTGGGAATGGCACACCCAATGGGACCGCTTCAACTTGCAGATTTCATCGGGCTTGACATTTGCCATTCCATTTTGGAAGTGATGTATGAAGGCTTTAAAGATCCAAAATATGCCCCTTGCCCCCTATTGGTAAAAATGATTGAAGCCGAAAATTATGGTGTGAAATCAGGCGAAGGTTTTTATGATTATTCCGAAAGCAAAAAAGCAGAAAAAGTCGCTTCACAATTTTCATAATTTATTTTTATGCCTAAAGTAATCCCTTTTAAAGCCGTGCGTCCCACCCGCGATAAGGTTGGGCTTGTTGCCACCCGTTCCTACGAAGATTATTCTGAAAAAGGACGGGATATGCGAATGGCGACAAACCCATTTTCATTTTTGCACATCACCAACCCTGGTTTTAAATACCAAAAAAAACTCAATGGTGATGAGCGGTTCAAGATGGTGAAAAACCGCTATTCAGAATTTAAGGAAGAAAATATTTTCTTTAAAGAAAAAAAAGATTCCTTTTATGTCTATCGTATTATCAACCGTGATGGGGAAATTTTCACGGGAATTATCGGCGGCGCGAGTACTCAAGATTACGCTGAAAACCGCATAAAAAAACACGAAGCAACTTTAGCCCAACGCGAGGAAACTTTTAAGGATTATTTAAAAACAGTAGGGTTTAATGCAGAGCCGGTTTTACTCACACATCCCGATGACGATAATTTGAGTGAAATCATTCAAAAGTTGGTTGATCAGCGACCTGAATATGAATTCACGACCACTTATCAAGATTCGCATTATTTATGGCCGGTTGACGATGGGGAATTAATTAAAAAAATCCGGCAGCTATTTGCTAAAATGGATGCGTTTTATATTGCTGATGGCCACCACCGCTCGGCTTCTTCATTTTTATTATCCGAAGAGCTCGATGCGGAAAACCCAGATGCCAATGGAAATTTACCGCATAATTATTTTATGAGTTTTATCATTCCGGAAAGTCATTTGCGCATTCACGAGTTTAACCGCTTGGTCAAAGATTTAAACGGGCTTTCAAAGCAAGAATTTCTCGTGGCTTTGGATGAAAGTTTCCGCATTGAAAATCTCGGTTTAGAATATTATAAAGCCAAAGAAAAACACCAGTTCAGTATGTATCTCGACGGCGAATTTTATTCCTTGCATTTGCGCAATGCTTTGTTCAATTTCGAAACCCCACTTCAGGCATTGGATGCTCAAATTCTTTACGAAACCGTTTTGCGGCCAATTTTGGGCATTGAAGACGTAAGAAATGACAACCGCATCGACTACTCACACGGGAAGAATGATATGGCTTTTATCAAAGGAAAAGTGGATAGCAATGAATTTGCAGTTGGTTTTGGTATGTTGCCCATCGGAATTAAAGAATTGAAAAAAATCGCTGATGACAACCTGACGATGCCGCCAAAAACAACTTATATCGAACCAAAACTGCGAAGCGGGGTCACTATTTATGAATTTTAAAACTTGCTGATTATGTCAATTGCTGAAAATATTGAGAAATTCCGTCAGGAACTTCCTGAGGGTGTCGAACTTTGTGCGATTTCAAAAGTAAAACCAAAGGAAGATATTCTGGAAGCTTATGAAACCGGGCAGCGTGTTTTTGGCGAAAATAAAATCCAGGAAATGACCGATAAACAGGCTGATCTTCCCGAAGATATTCAATGGCAGATGGTCGGGCACGTGCAGACGAACAAGGTGAAAGATATGGCGCCTTATGTGTCGCTGATCCACGCCGTCCACAAAATGAAATTGCTGAAAGAAATCAATAAACGGGCAAAACAAAATGAGCGCATTATTGATTGCCTCATTCAAGTGAAAATTGCCGATGAAGACAGTAAATTTGGAATGGACGCTGATAACCTCGACGGTTTTTTTGACCAAGTAGATGAAAAAGAATTCAAGAACGTGAGGATTATAGGTTTGATGGGAATGGCAACACTCACCGAAGATGAAAGTCAAATTGAAAAAGAATTTAAGTCGCTCAAGGAAATTTATGATAACTATTCCGAACGCTATTCTCAGTTTTCGCAACTTTCTATGGGGATGAGCGGGGATTATAAAATTGCGGTCAATTGCGGCAGCACGATGGTGCGCATTGGCAGCTCAATTTTTGGCCCACGTAATTACGATAAATAAGCATTTTGTACGCAATACTCGATTTAGAAACCACCGGCGGAAAATACAACAAAGAAGGCATTACCGAACTTGCTATCTACAGGTTTGACGGAAAGGAAATTGTCGATCAATTTAGCAGCCTTATTAATCCTGAACGAAAAATCCAGCCATTTGTCGTTGGTTTGACCGGCATTGATCACGAAATGGTTCACCGCGCGCCAAAATTTTATGAGCTGGCCAAACGCGTGGTGGAAATTACTGAAGAGTGCACAATCGTAGCCCACAATGCAAAATTTGATTACCGAATGCTGCGGCTTGAATTTGAACGTCTTGGTTATGAATTTAAACGGCCGACACTTTGCACGGTTGAGCTTTCCAAGGAATTGATTCCAGGTTTTCCGTCTTATAGTTTAGGGAAACTCGTCAAAAAACTGGGAATCCCATTGATGGACCGACACCGTGCTCAGGGGGATGCCCGCGCAACTGTCGATTTATTTAAACTTTTGCTCGACAAAGATTCTGAAAAAGAAATCCTTAAACAGTCCGTGAGGGTTAAGCCGAAAAAACAAAAGGATTCCAAGTTAATTCAAATCACTTCTGAACTGCCCACTAAAACCGGTGTGTATTATATGCACGACGATAATGGCGAAATTATTTATATTGGAAAAAGCAAGAATATCAAAAAACGTATCAATCAGCACTTCACAAACGACACCCACAAATCCCGAACGATGCGCAAGGAAATCAAGGACGTGACCTATGAATTAACTGGGAATGAGCTGTTAGCGCTACTGAAGGAAAATGATGAAATTAAAAAAAACAAACCTAAGTATAACCGTGCACTGAAAAAAGACCTTTTCACTCACGGCCTCTATTCCTTTTGCGATGAAAGTGGATACTTAAATTTGAAGCTTCAAAAGCTTAAAGATGGCGAGCGTGCGATCACCACTTTTTCCAGTTCTCAAAAAGGAAAACGCGGCCTGGAGTTTATGCTTGAAGAATTTGAACTTTGCCAGAAATTAGTCGGTTTGCACAAAACCTCTGGTAGCTGTTTTAACTATGGGATTGAGCAATGTTTTGGGGCCTGCATTGGCGAGGAAAAACCAGGATCCTATAATCAACGCGTTGAACAATTGATGGGAAAATACAGCTATGCACATCAAAATTTGCTGATTGTGGATAAAGGTAGAACGGCGAGCGAAAAAAGTGGGCTGCTTATTGAAAATGGTGATTTCTGGGGAATGGGTTATTTTAAACTGAACCATCAAATTAAAAATATGGAATCGGCCAAAAACTTTTTAACCCCAATGGAAAACAACCGCGATTCACAGCACATTATCCAAAGCCACTTGCGGCAAAATGAACCGCTTCAGGTTTTTAATTTTGATGAAGGTCTGACCTGATAGTTAAGACCTTACAAATTTTTATCAGTTCTCAAGATAAAGCAATGAGGTCTTTAAATTCTCATTACACTTTGAAGGCTTTTTCCTGAGGATATTCAGCGGTATCACCTAGTTCTTCTTCAATACGCAAAAGCTGATTGTATTTTGCCATCCGATCGCTTCGCGAAGCCGAACCGGTTTTAATCTGTCCAGTATTTAGAGCAACGGCAAGATCGGCAATTGTGGTGTCTTCGGTTTCACCAGACCTATGCGAAACAACGGCTGTATAACCGGCGCGATGTGCCATTTCAATTGTAGCAATAGTTTCCGAAAGCGTTCCGATTTGATTGACTTTTATCAAAATTGAGTTGGCAATATTTTCATCAATTCCACGCGAAAGCCGTTCCACATTGGTCACAAATAAATCATCACCAACGAGCTGGATGTTGTTACCAATTTTTTCTGTAAGCATTTTCCAACCTTCCCAATCATCTTCGTCCATTCCATCTTCAATGGAAATAATCGGGAATTTAGAGGCTAATTCTGCCAAATAATTCACTTGTTCTTCGCGTGAGCGGTTTTTTCCGGTTTCGCCTTCAAATTTTTTGTAGTTATAAGTTCCGTCTTCAAAAAATTCCGCGGCCGCGCAATCCAGGGCGATTTTTATTTCTTCGCCAAATTTATAACCCGCATTTTCAACAGCTTCGCCAATGCTATTTAACGCATCTTCAGTTCCTTTTAATTTTGGTGCAAAACCACCTTCATCGCCAACGGCTGTACTCAAATCTCTTGCCTTAAGAACCTTTTTTAAATGGTGAAAAATTTCTGTTCCCATTTTCATAGCTTCAGAAAAAGTAACCGCTTTCACAGGTACAATCATAAATTCCTGAAAAGCGATGGGAGCATCAGAATGCGAACCACCATTGATAATGTTCATCATCGGCACGGGAAGGGTTTTTGCTGACACTCCACCGATATATCGGTAGAGAGGCATACTTAATTCCTTTGCAGCCGCTTTAGCACAAGCAAGGGAAACGCCCAAAATCGCATTGGCGCCGATTTTAGATTTGTTTGACGTACCATCTAAATCAATCATTCCCTGATCGATCCCTTCTTGATCTAAAACCGAATGCCCCATCAATTTTTCGGTGATTTTCTCAATATTTTCTATGGCTTTTGATACACCTTTACCCATAAAATCAGAGCCACCATCGCGCAATTCCACCGCTTCGTGTTCTCCGGTTGAAGCCCCAGAAGGAACCGCTGCGCGACCATAAACCCCGTTTTCTGTAATCACATCAACCTCTATAGTAGGATTGCCACGGGAATCAAAAATTTGTCTGGCCTGTATGTCTATTATAAAACTCATTGTAAACTAATTTTAATTTATTCTTAGGCAATATACAAATAACGACTTTGGAAATTTCATTTTACTTAATGTTTTAAGGGTTTTTCTAATTAAAATCAACTAAAACCTTTTAGTAAAGCAAATTTATTGATTCAATTCAATGAATTAATGATTATGCCCTTGACTTTTTTATATTGTCAATGAATTCATCAAACAAATAATGCGCATCGTGGGGTCCGGGTGAAGCTTCGGGGTGATACTGTACTGAAAAACAGTTTTTATTTTTCATTTTTAAACCGGCAACGCTGTTATCATTTAAATGATAATGTGTTATTTCCAGGTTATCATTTTTTTCCACCTCTTCGCGGTTAACAGAAAAACCATGGTTTTGTGATGTAATTTCCCCTTTTCCAGTCTTTATATTTTTTACCGGATGATTGATGCCACGATGTCCTTGGTGCATTTTGTAAGTCAAAACACCATTTGCCAATGCAATTATTTGATGGCCCAAGCAAATCCCAAACAGCGGACGGTCTTGTTCTATTATTTCTTTGGTCAGCTCAATTACGTGCGGCATCGGTTCTGGATCTCCAGGACCATTCGATAAAAAATATCCGTCGGGTTGCCAGGCTTCCATTTTTTCAAAACTACTATCATGGGGAAAAACCTTGATATGACAGTCACGTTTTGCCAGGTTTTTTAGGATATTTTTCTTGATGCCTATATCCAATGCGGCGATTTTATATGTAGAATCTTGGTCACCGATGTAATATGGTTCTTGGGCTGAAACCTTTGAGGATAATTCCAAGCCTTCCATATTCGGCGTATTTTGCAATTCCTTTTTAATCGTTTCCAGCTTTTCAATTTCAGTAGTTACAGCAGCATTTTGGGCACCTTTTTCCCGGATGTAGGTCACAAGTGAACGGGTATCAACGTCTGAAATTCCAATTAAATGGTGCTGCGACAAAAATTCTTCTAGCGAACCTGTAGAAAGCTTTCGGGAGTGATTATAACTGAAATTGCGGCACACCAAGCCCGAAATCTTCACATCGTCAGACTCCATGTCGTCTTCATAACTTCCATAATTCCCGATATGGGCATTGGTGGTGACCATAATTTGACCAAAATATGACGGATCTGTAAAAATTTCTTGATAACCGGTCATCCCGGTATTAAAACAAACTTCACCAAAATTAGTTCCTTCTTCTTTGCCAATGGCCTTTCCGTAAAAAATTGTTCCGTCGGCCAGTAGAACAGCCGCTTTTTTTCTTAATGTATAACTCATGACTTTTAATTTCATAAAAAAAAGGATAAACCAACGATGGCTTATCCTTTACTAATTAACAATCAATTATGTGGATTAACTCACTATTTCTTTTCTGAACCATCATTTTGATCAGCATTTGAGTCATCCCCCTTAGTTTTATCTTCGCTTTTAGGCGGTTTGGTTCCTTCATCTTCGCCCTTGGGTTGTGTTTCAACTTTTTCAGCTTTGGGTTTATTACTTTTACCACCACGACGACTTCTTCGAGTTCGTTTTGCCTTATCAGGTTTAGCCTCGTAAACCTCATTGAAATCCACCAACTCAATCATTGCCATTTCGGCGTCGTCCCCGAGCCGGTTTCCAAGTTTAATGATGCGTGTATAACCACCAGGCCGTTGACCTACTTTCGGTGCCACCTCACGAAACAATTCGCTCACCGCTTCTTTGCTCCGCAGGTTCTTAAAAACGGTCCTGCGGTTATGTGTGGTATCGACTTTAGATTTAGTCACCAGTGGTTCAACAAATTTACGAAGGGATTTTGCCTTTGTAACCGTTGTGTTTATTCTTTTATGCTCAATCAAGGAAGACGCCATGTTTGCGAGCATCGCTTTTCTGTGTGATGCCGTTCTCCCAAGATGATTAAATTTCTTTCCGTGTCTCATAATATCAATAATTTAAACTAAACAAGAGCTCCTTATTCTTTATCCAGTTTATATTTAGACAAATCCATTCCAAATTCAAGTCCTTTCCGGTCCACCAGTTCTTCCAATTCTGAAAGGGATTTTTTACCGAAATTCCTGAATTTCATCAAATCGCTTTTGTTGTGTGCAACTAAATCACCCAAAGTATCGACATCAGCCGCTTTCAAGCAATTTAACGCCCTAACTGAAAGGTCGAGATCTGTCAATTTTGTTTTAAGCAATTGACGCATGTGCAATGATTCTTCATCATAAGAATCTGTTTGAGAGATCTCATCAGACTCAAGGGTGATGCGCTCGTCAGAGAACAACATAAAGTGATGGATCAAAATTTTTGCAGCTTCAGTCAATGCTTCTTGCGGATGAATCGAACCATCGGTCTTTATTTCAAAAACCAGTTTTTCATAATCTGTCTTTTGCCCGACTCGATAATTTTCTATACTATATTTTACATTTTTGATCGGTGTATAGATCGAATCTGTAAAGATAGTTCCAAGCGGTGCATCTTCTTTTTTATTATCTTCAGCAGGAACATAACCACGCCCCTTATCGATAGCCAATTCCATGTTTAAAGTAACGCTTTTCTCCACGTTACAAATAACTAAATCTGGGTTCAGAACCTGAAAACCTGAAATATGTTTCTGCAAATCACCGGCGGTAACTTGTTCTTTTTTGGAGAGTGCTGCCGTAACGGTTTCGTTATCGACATCTTCTATTTGTTTTTTGAAACGCACTTGTTTCAGATTTAAAATAATCTCGGTGAGGTCCTCGACAACTCCAGATAGAGTTGAAAATTCGTGTTCAGCACCTTCGATTCGCACCGATGATATTGCAAATCCTTCGAGGGAAGAAAGCAGCACGCGCCGCAGGGCGTTACCTACAGTCAGGCCATAACCAGGCTCTAAGGGACGGAATTCAAATTTTCCATCGAAATCCGTAGAGTCGATCATGATCACTTTGTCCGGACGTTGAAAGTTTAATATTGCCATATTTGCTGGTCTGTCAGTTATTATTTAGAATACAATTCAACGATGAATTGTTCATTAATGTTTTCGGGAATCTGCATCCTTGTTGGCACAGAAACCAAAGAACCTTCATTCTTCTCAGAGTTCCATGTCACCCATTCATACACTTCACCAGGATTTTGTAAAGCTTCCTGGATAACATTCATTCCTTTGGATTTTTCACGAATACTCACGACGTCATTTGGCTTAAGCTGATATGACGGAATATTAACAATTCCACCATTTACCGTGATATGACGGTGAGAAACCAATTGCCGTGAACCTCTTCGTGAGGTTGAGAGCCCGAGACGGAAGACGATATTATCGAGACGGCATTCGCACATTTGAAGGAGGGATTCCCCTGTAATGCCATCAGCACTTGTGGCTTTTTTAAACATATTACGAAATTGCCTTTCGAGAATTCCATAAGTATATTTAGCCTTTTGCTTCTCCATTAGTTGGATAGCATATTCAGACTTTTTACCACGCCGGCGGTTATTTCCATGCTGCCCAGGAGGATATTTTCGACGTTCAAACGATTTGTCATCCCCATAAATAGGCTCGCCAAACTTTCGCGCGATTTTTGATTTTGGACCAGTATATCTTGCCATTACTATATGATTTTCGGATTATGAATTAAGGTCAAAAAAGATATCCTTCGACAACCCCTTAAAAATTTTGTTTTAAACACGTCTCTTTTTCGGTGGACGACAACCGTTATGCGGTACTGGGGTAACATCGATGATCTCGGTAACCTCTATCCCACCATTGTGGAGGGACCGAATGGCAGATTCACGTCCATTTCCAGGGCCCCTTACATATACTTTCACCTTTTTCAACCCGGCTTCAGTTGCCCTTGCCATAGCGTCTTCGGCTGCGACCTGTGCCGCATATGGTGTATTTTTCTTACTCCCACGAAAACCCATTTTCCCAGCAGATGACCAAGAGATCACATCGCCATTTTTATTGGAAAGGGTTACAATTATATTGTTGAATGAAGCTGTAACATGAGCTTGTCCAAAGGCCTCAACTTTTACCTTTCTCTTTTTAGCCCGTTTAGCTCCTTTTGTACTTGCAGATTTTGCCATATCAATTATTATTTAACTGCCTTTTTCTTATTAGCAACCGTCTTTTTACGGCCTTTTCGCGTCCGTGAATTATTTTTGGTTTTCTGGCCACGCAAAGGAAGCCCTGAACGGTGCCTAATTCCCCTGTAGCAACCAATATCCATCAAACGCTTTTTACTCATCCGAACCTCCGAACGAAGTTCCCCTTCAATTTTAAACTCGGAAATTGCTTGCCGGATGCGTGTGATTTCAGCATCTTCCCAATCATTGACGCTTTTATCTGGGCTGACTTCTGCTTCCTCAAGGATTTTTTGTGCCCGAGACTTTCCGACACCAAAAATATAAGTTAAGGATATCACTCCTCTTTTCTGCCGTGGAATATCCACACCTGCTATTCTTGCCATATCTATCCTTGTCTTTGTTTAAATCGTGGGTTCTTTTTATTGATCACGTAAAGGCGTCCTTTCCTGCGAACAATTTTGCAGTCAGCACTCCTCTTTTTAATTGATGCTTTAGTTTTCATAATTCTCTGATTTTCCAAAAAATTTCGAGCGGCAAAAGTAATAAAAATTTATCACTAATCCCAATAATATTAATACCTATATGTAATCCTTGCTTTGGTCAGGTCATAAGGGCTCATTTCCAATTTAACCTTATCCCCTGGTAATAATTTAATGTAGTGCATTCTCATTTTCCCAGAGATATGCGCCGTTACCACGTGTTCATTTTCTAATTCCACACGGAACATAGCATTTGACAATGCTTCGATTATTGTTCCATCTTGTTCAATTGCTGGTTGTTTTGCCATAACTAAGCTACTGCTTTACGTTTTTTTCCAGTTTTCATCAAGCCATCATAATGACGGTTCAATAAATATGAATTAATTTGTTGTATTGTGTCAATTGCAACCCCTACCATAATCAAGAGTGAGGTCCCGCCAAAAAACAAGGCCCATGATTGTTGAACACCAATGGTATAAATCACTGCAGGGAAAACTGCCAAGGAGGCGAGAAATACTGATCCTGGGAGTGTAATCTGCGACATAATCCTGTCGAGGAAATCCGCAGTTTCAGATCCTGGTCGAACCCCGGGAATAAAGCCACCGCTTCGCTTAAGGTCATCGGCCATTTTATTGGTCGGAACGGTAATTGCCGTATAGAAATATGTAAAAATGATAATAAGGATCCCAAATACCAGATTATACCAGAACCCAAACAGGTTATTGAAGGCAGCCTGAACCCCTTGAGCTGCTGCACTATCTGAAAGTCCGGCAACTGCGGCCGGAATAAACATAATGGCCTGGGCAAAGATTATTGGCATAACGCCAGAAGCATTCAACTTCAAGGGGATAAACTGTCTTGCCCCTCCCATTGCATTGCGTTCATAACCACCTGAAGCATTTCGCCTCGCATATTGTACCGAAACTTTTCGCACGGCCATCACTAAATAAACTGAAAGTAAAATAACGACAAACCAAATAGCGAGCTCTATCAAGATCATGATCAAACCACCTTGAGATTCTGTTATCCTACTTTGAATCTCGGAAATAAATGCTTGGGGCAAGCGGGCAATAATACCCACCATAATCAAAAGCGAAATACCGTTTCCAATTCCTTTATCTGTAATTTTTTCACCAAGCCACATCGCAAAGACGGTCCCTGTTGCCAAGATAATGACAGATGAGGCTATAAAAGAAAAAGAATCACCGCCCAGCAAGAATGCTTGTGGGGGAAGTGTATTATTTAGATTTATAATATAGCCCGGACCTTGAACCAACGTAATACCGATGGTGAGCCAGCGGGTGATTTGATTGATTTTATTTCGACCGCTTTCACCCTCTTTCTGAAGTTTTTGAAGATAAGGCACTGCAATCCCCATTAATTGCACCACAATGGATGCTGATATATAAGGCATAATACCCAAGGCAAAAACCGAGGCATTTGCGAAAGCCCCACCCGTAAAAGCATTTAGAAGGCCTAATAAATTATTGTTTCCGGTTTGATCGGCAAGACTTGACAACTCTGTTGCATCTACACCAGGAAGGACAATTTGAGTCCCAAACCTATAAACCAACAATAAGCCCAGAGTGACCAAAATACGGTTTCTGAGCTCTTCAATTTTCCAAATATTCTTTAAGGTATCAATAAACTTCATTCAGTTTGATTCTTAGAGTGTAACTACTTCGCCACCGGCTTTTTCAATTGCTTTTTTTGCTGTGGCCGTAAACTTATGTGCACTTACCTTAAGTTTAGCGTTCAACTCGCCACGCCCTAGTATTTTAACCATGTCGCGTTTTCCAGCGATCCCCAAATCACACATCTGATTAAAATCCAAGGCACCATCAATTCGTTTGGAATCGACCAGCTCTTGCAAGCGATCGATATTGACCACCCTGTATTCTTTCCGGTTGCGGTTTGTAAAGCCAAATTTCGGTACCCGGCGTTGAAGTGGCATTTGACCTCCTTCAAATCCAAGTTTTTTAGAGTATCCAGAGCGGGATTTTGCCCCGTTGTGACCTCGTGTGGACTGACCACCTTTTCTCGAGCCTTCACCACGACCTAATCTTGTATCGTGATGGACTGAACCTTTTGCTGGTTTTAAGCCGTGCAATTTCATAACTTATAGCAATTATTTTGACTGCTCAACAGCAACCAAATGTTCTACTTTTTTTATCATCCCCATAATATTAGGGGTGTCCTCGTGTTCCTTAACATGTCCGATTCTCTTGAGTCCCAAAGCTTGCAACGTTTGCTTTTGCCTTTTTGGCCTCTTGATAATACTCCGAACCTGTTTGACTTTTATTTTAGCCATTATTCTTTATTTAACCGTTAAAAATTTTATCAATAGAAATTCCGCGTTGACGGGCTATAGCTTCAGGGCTGCGCAATTGTAGTAGTGCATCAAATGTTGCTTTCACCACATTATGTGGGTTAGAAGATCCTTGATTTTTCGAAAGCACATCGTGGACACCAACAGATTCCAATACCGATCTTACTGGGCCACCGGCTATAACACCTGTACCAGTCGATGCCGGAAGCAGTAAGACCCGTGCCCCACTATATTTGCCGCGCTGTTCATGTGGAAGGGTTCCATTTTGAAGTGGAATCCTGACCAAATTTTTCTTAGCATCTTCAATTCCCTTCTGAATAGCTTCTGCAACCTCCTTTGATTTTCCCAATCCTTGACCGACGACGCCATTTTCATCACCGACGACAACAATAGCAGAAAATCTAAAGGCACGTCCACCTTTTGTAACTTTTACCACACGTTGAACTCCAACCAGACGGTCTTTGAGATCTAGTCCGCTTGGTTTTACCCGTTCAATATTTTTATAATTCTGATACATAATTGGTTAAAATTTTAATCCAGCTTCACGTGCTCCGTTAGCCAATGATTTTACGCGTCCGTGGTATAGATAACCACTTCGGTCAAATTTAATTTCTTCGATGCCCGCATCCTTAGCTCGCTCAGCGATGGTTTTCCCAACTGCTGTTGCGACATCTGATTTTGAACCTTTACTATCCACCTGCTTGTCACGAGATGAAGCCGTTGCTAACGTCACCTCTTTCTCGTCGTTAATGAGCTGGGCATAAATTTCCCTATTACTGCGATAAACAGCCAAACGGGGCTTTTGAGCACTTCCAGATAAATTCTTACGGATGCGCATCTTGATTTTTTTTCGACGGTTCTCTTTTGAAAAAGCCATAATTTTCTAATTAAGCAGATTTACCTGTTTTTCTTCTAATATATTCACCCACATATTTAATACCTTTCCCTTTATATGGCTCTGGACCTCTAAGGGAACGAACTTTGGCAGCCACTTGACCGACCAATTGTTTATCGGTCGATGTGAAAATGACAATTGGGTTTTTACCTTTTTGCACCTCTGTTTCAACCTTCACTTCGGGTGCCAGGTCCAAGACAATATTGTGTGAATATCCAATAACCAAATCCAATTTTTGACCTTGATTGTTAGCCCGATAACCTACACCCACAAGTTCTAACTTTATAGTGTAGCCTTCAGTAACACCAACGATCATATTTTGAACCAGTGCACGGTAAAGCCCGTGTTTGGACTTCAAGGTTTTCTTATCAGATGGACGGGTCAATATGATTTCCCCATCCTCTTGTTTTGCGTCAATACCGATCAGGGTTTCAGAAAGCTCCCCCAATTTTCCCTTCACAGTGATCACATCATTTTTGATGCTCACCTCCACTCCTTCAGGAATTTCAATCGGACTTCTACCAATTCTTGACATTATTGATTTATTTTTCGATTAATGGACGTAGCAAAGCAATTCGCCGCCGACCTTATTTCTTTTCGCTTGTTTTCCGGTCATCACACCCTTTGAGGTAGAGATAATAGAAATTCCCAGTCCGTTTAGAACACGGGGCATCTCATCTTTACCGGCATACTTGCGCAAACCAGGTTTACTGATTCGTTGGATTTCTTTAATGACTGACTCTTGATTTTCCTTATCGTATTTTAAGGCAATTTTGATCTCAGCCCGATGTCCTTCTTCTTCAAATTTATAACTCAAAATATATCCCTGATCGAAAAGGATTTTAGTAACTTCCTTTTTCAATTTCGAAGATGGAATCTTGACGACTCGGTGTTCGGCCATCACGGCATTTCTCAGCCTTGTTAAATAATCTGCAATAGGATCTGTGTACATTGTCTATTCCTTTAAAAGGTTTATTACCAACTTGCTTTTTTAACACCAGGGATTAAGCCTTTGTTGGCCAATTCACGAAATTTTACACGCGAAATACCAAATTGACGCATATATCCCTTTGGGCGACCGGTTAACTTACATCGGTTGTGCAAACGCACTGGTGATGCATTTTTTGGCAATCTTTGCAGCGCTTCATAATCGCCTTCTTCTTTCAACTGCCTTCTTTTTTCTTCATATTTCTTGACCATCCGTTGACGCTTGCGTTCTCTGGCCTTCATTGATTCCTTTGCCATATTAATTCTTTTTAAAGGGTAATCCTAATTCAGTTAATAATGACTTTGCCTCTTGATCGGTTTCAGCAGAAGTGACCATTGTAATGTCCATTCCTGCAATCCGGTTGACTTTGTCAATATTGATTTCTGGAAAAATAATTTGTTCAGTTACCCCTAAATTATAATTTCCACGACCGTCAAAACCAGTAGCGCGAATGCCATCAAAGTCCCTTACACGGGGAAGTGCCGATGTCACCAAACGATCTAAAAATTCATACATTTTCTGACCCCTTAAAGTAACTTTGGCCCCAATGGCCATTCCCTTCCTTAAATTAAAAGAAGCGACGTCTTTCTTTGATTTTGTTTGAATTGCCTTTTGTCCGGCAATCATTGTCAATTCCTCGACGGCGTGATCAATAAGCTTTTTATCAGCTACTGCTTCACCCACCCCACGGCTAAGGACTATTTTCTTGAGACGTGGGATTTCCATGGTGTTTACATAACTAAACTCCTTGGTCAGAGCTGGTTTTACGCGCTCGTTATATTCTTGTTTAAGCCTTGGTACGTAGCTCATAATTAAATATCTTCATTAGTTGTTTTGGCAACCCTTACTTTTTTTCCATCCTTCATCCTGTATCCAACTCGTGTCGGATTTCCTTTCTTGTCTAAAAGGCTGAGATTGGAAATATCAATAGGCGCTTCCATTTCTTTGATTCCACCCTGCGGATTTGAAGCTGATGGTTTCTCATGTTTAGAAACCAAATTCAAACCCTCCACAATTGCCTTATTGTTTTTAGTATGGATTTTCTGGACTTTTCCTTCCTGCCCTTTAGATTCCCCTGCAATTGCTTGCACGGTATCTCCTGTCTTTATTTTATACTTCTTTGCCATCACTTGATCCTTAAAGCACTTCTGGTGCCAATGAAACGATTTTCATGAATTGTTCATCCCTTAGTTCGCGAGCTACAGGTCCGAAAACCCTTGTGCCCTGCATTTCCCCCGTTGATTCGAGCAACACACAGGCGTTGTCGTCAAAACGGATGTAAGAACCGTCTTTCCGACGTATCTCTTTGCGGGCACGAACTACAACAGCGGTTGCAACTTCGCCTTTTTTGATGTTCCCGTTAGGTGTTGCTTCCTTTACACTCACCACAACGCGGTCACCAATTGAGGCATACCGCCTTTTGGTTCCTCCTAAAACACGGATCACCAATACACTTTTTGCACCGGTGTTGTCTGCTACTTTTAATCTGGATTCTTGTTGTACCATAATTATTTTGCTCTTTCAAGGATTTCTACCAAGCGCCAGCGTTTAGACTTGCTCAACGCACGGGTCTCCATGATTTTTACTGTGTCACCCTCATTGCAGTCATTCTTCTCATCGTGAGCTTTATAACTTTTAGTATTTAAAACATACTTTCCATATATGGGGTGCTTATATTTCTTTTCTTCGGAAACGACGATGGTTTTTTCCATTTTATTACTGGAAACAACACCTATTCGCTCTTTACGTAAATTCCTTTGTATATTTTCCATCTCCGCTGTCTTAGTTTTCATCCCTTTTCGACATTTCTGTTTTCAAACGAGCGACTGATCGCCGTGTCTCGCGCAACTGCATTGGGTTTTCCAATGGACTAATGGCGTGAGCCCTTTTCAATTCGAAATATGATTGCATATTCTTGTCAATCTCTTCGCGTAATTGATCTTTAGATAATTCTTTTACTTCTGACTGTTCCATATCTCAATTAGTCTTCTTGGTAATCCCTTGCAACTACAAATTTTGTTTTCACTGGTAACTTTTGAGCGGCGAGGCGCAAAGCCTCTTGAGCTACTCCTCTAGAAACACCTCCCAGTTCGAAAAGCATCCTTCCAGGTTTAACAACGGCGGCCCAAAGTTCGACATTACCTTTTCCTTTACCCATCCGCACTTCTAAAGGCTTCTTGGTAATAGGTTTATCAGGAAAAATTCTGATCCAAATGGAACCTTCACGTTTCATATAACGTGTCGCTGCAATTCGGGCGGCCTCGATCTGTCGGGCGGTCACCCATTTTGCTTCCATGGATTTTATTCCGAAAGTTCCATTAGCCAGTAAATGGCCGCGGTTTGCATTTCCTTTCATGCGACCTTTCTGTCGCTTCCGGTATTTTGTACGTTTAGGTTGTAGCATCTTCTTAGTATTATAAAATTATTTGCGGCGACGCTTTTTGCCTTTATTCTTGCCACCTTTCTTGTCCATACCGACTAATGGGGAAAGTTCACGTTTACCATAAACTTCTCCTTTCATAATCCATACTTTCACGCCAATTTTTCCGTAAGTAGTTTGAGCCTCTTCCAATGCGTAATCAATATCAGCACGAAACGTTGACAATGGAATCCTTCCATCTTTATAAGACTCATTCCTTGCCATTTCAGCTCCATTTAACCGGCCTGAAATTTGAACTTTAATTCCTTCGGCTTTCATTCGCATAGCCGCGGAAATAGCCATTTTGGTAGCGCGTCGGTAAGAAATTCTATTTTCTATCTGACGGGCAATACTGGCAGCAACTAAGTTTGCGTCAAGTTCGGGGCGCTTAATTTCAAATATATTAACCTGAACGTCTTTCTCGGTCAATTTCTTGAGTTCCTCTTTTAACCGATCAACCTCTTGACCCCCTTTACCAATAATGATTCCAGGACGTGAAGTTGTGATGGTGATCGTTACTAATTTTAAAGTTCGCTCAATAATTACTTTAGAAACACTTGCCTTTGCAAGACGGGCATGAATATATTTACGTATCCGATCATCTTCAGCGAGTTTGTCGCCATAATCATTTCCGCCATACCAGTTGGAGTCCCAACCTTTTATTATCCCTAATCTGTTTCCTATTGGATTTGTCTTCTGTCCCATTCTTACTTAATCGTTTGCTGAGTTATCTTTAGCACCCAAAATTAGCGTGACGTGATTCATTCTTTTCCTTATTCGGTTTGCACGACCTTGAGCCCTTGGGCGAAGTCTCTTAAGCATTCCACCTTGATCGACGCGAAGTTCTGAAACAAAAAGTCCAGCGTTTTCAACATCTTTATCTTCATTTTTCTGCTGCCAATTATCAATGGCCGAGAGCAACAATTTTTCCATGGAAGACGAAGCATGTTTTGAATTGAATTTCAAAATCTGCAATGCTTCTACTGCCGATTTGCCCCGAATTAAATCTGCCACCAAACGCATCTTACGCGGAGATGAAGGACAACCGTTCAATTTTGCAAAAGCCATTTGACTTCTGTCTTCCTTAATTTGTTCTGCTCGTTTTCGTTTGCGAACTCCCATAACCTATCTATTTCTTGCCTTTATTTCTTGCCCCGGCATGCCCGCGAAAAGTGCGGGTGGGTGCAAATTCACCGAGTTTATGACCTACCATGTTTTCTGTTATGAAAACCGGTATAAACTGCTTTCCGTTATGAACACCTATGGTCTGTCCCACAAAATCAGGGGAAACCATTGATGCCCTTGACCAGGTTTTAATGACGCTCTTTTTCCCAGAGTCCACATTTCTAGCCACTTTACGTTCAAGCTTGTAGTGGATATAAGGTCCTTTTTTTAATGATCGTGCCATAATTTATTTTTTTCTACCCTCAAGGATAAAGCGGTTTGAAAATTTCTTTTTAGCTCGTGTTTTAAGTCCTTTGGAACGGATTCCTTTTCGCGAACGTGGATGTCCACCAGATGCACGGCCTTCTCCACCACCCATTGGGTGATCGACCGGGTTCATAACCACAGCACGTGTTCGTGGACGGCGCCCTAACCAGCGCTCTCTTCCCGCCTTTCCTGAAACCACCAGCTGATGATCGCTGTTTGAAACAGCACCAATCTGAGCCAGGCAACGTCCAAGGATCATTCGGGTTTCACCGGAAGGAAGCTTTACAATTGCATACTTTCCATCACGCGCCATCAATTGTGCAAAAGAACCTGCACTCCTCGCAAGGCTCGCCCCGCGTTCGGGGTATAATTCAACACATGAAATGATTGTTCCAAATGGAATTTCAGACAGTGGCATAACATTACCAATCTCTGTTTCAATATTCTTTTTGCCGGTGACTACTTTTTGACCGACTTTCAACCCATTTGGCGCGACTATATATCGTTTCTCGCCATCTTCATATTGAAGCAAGGCGATAAAAGCCGTTCTGTTTGGGTCATACTCAATAGACAAGACTTCTGCGGAAACATCAAATTTTTGACGTTTAAAGTCAATCAAACGGTATCGTCGTTTGTGACCTCCACCGCGGTAACGCATCGTCATTTTACCTGAACTGTTCCGACCGCCATTTTTTCGGTAAGGTGTCAACAAGCTTTTCTCAGGATTGTTACCTTTTGTCAATCCATCATGCTGATTGACAATTCTAAATCGTTGTCCAGGAGTTACCGGTTTTAGTTTTTTAACTGCCATTGTTTATCTCCTTAAAAGTTTTCGTATAAATCAATTGTGTCGCCTTCGGCAACTTGAACAATTGCTTTTTTATAAGCCGAAGTCTTTCCAGACAGCACACCAGTTTTAGTGTGTCGAGTTGAATGCTTTGCACCCACGTTCATCGTGCGCACTTTATCGACTTTGACATCATAAGCTTTTTCAACAGCGCTTTTAATTTGCGGCTTAGTTGCTTTTTTATCTACACGGAAGGTAAAGCGGTTGAAAACTTCACTTTCATCCGTTGCTTTTTCCGTAATTAAAGGTTTCTGTATAATATTCATAACCTATTTGCTCAAATTTGATTCAATTCCTTCTAAAGCACCTTCAAAAAATACCACTTTATCAGCCTTCATAACGCTGTAAGTATTTAATTCTGAAAGAGTTATAACCTCAGAATTTTTCAAATTGCGTGAGGACAAATATACATTTTTATTATTATCGTCCAACACAATTAAAGATTTTTTCCCATCGATTTTGAGATTCTTCAAAATCGCTAAAAAGTCCTTTGTTCTTGGCGCGTCCAATTCAAATTTTTCCACGATTGCGATAGCACCGTCCTTAGCTTTTGACGACAAGGCCGATCTTCTGGCCAATCGCTTAGTGGATTTATTCAACTTAGTGCGGTAACTTCTGGGGCGCGGGCCAAAAGCACGGCCACCACCTCTAAAAATAGGTGATTTGATATCACCGGCCCTTGCGGTTCCGGTTCCTTTTTGACGCTTGATTTTTCGGGTACTCCCTCTAATATCTGCGCGCTCTTTTGCTTTATGGGTTCCTTGACGACGGTTACCAAGATGTTGTTTCACATCCAAATAGACCGCGTGCTCGTTAGGTTCCACACCGAAAACAGCAGATGAAAGCTCCACTTCATTTCCGGTTTCTTTTCCTGTTTTATTGAGAACTGCTACTTTCATCACTTCTGTATAGTTACGTAAGCATTTTTATGGCCAGGTACACAACCTTTAACCACGAGCAGGTTTTTTTCACCTACTACTTTCAACACTTTTAGGTTTTGAACTTTTACTTTATCACCTCCCATTCTTCCGGCCATCTTCATGCCCTTAAAAACACGGGAAGGATCTGACGCCGCACCAACAGAACCCGGTGCACGCACCATACTCTGTTGACCGTGGGTCCTTTCTGAACCACGGAAGTTGTGACGTTTGACAACACCTTGGAAACCTTTTCCTTTTGATGTTCCTGCAACATCGACAAATTCTCCTTCAGTAAAATGTTCTACTGAAACCGAATCCCCTAAATTGAAGTCTTTTTCAAATCCTTGAAATTCGATAACCTGACGTTTAGCCGCAGTTCCTGCTTTTTTGAAATGACCTTTAGCGGCCGCAGTTGTGTGCTTTTCTGTCTTGTCATCGAAACCAATTTGAAGCGCTTCATAGCCATCGACCTCTTTGGTTCTGACTTGGGTGACAATGCATGGCCCAGCCTCGATAACAGTACAGGGAATATTTTTCCCGCTGTCGTCGAAAAGGCTAGTCATACCAATCTTTTTTCCTATTAACCCAGACATAAATATTAAATTAAATTATTTGATAAAAAATCAGGACCGGAACAGGTCCAATCCTGATATACTCTTTATTTTCAATTCAGTTAGACCTTGATCTCCACTTCAACCCCACTTGGTAATTCCAATTTCATCAGTGCATCGATGGTTTTGGAAGAAGAGCTGTAAATGTCGAGCAGCCGTTTGTATGAACTCAGTTCAAACTGTTCCCGTGCCTTTTTATTCACGTGTGGTGAACGAAGAACGGTAAAAATCTTTTTTCGGGTGGGCAAGGGAATTGGCCCTGTAACCACCGCACCAGTCGTTTTTACTGTTTTTACAATCTTTTCAGAGGAATTATCCACTAAGTTGTGATCGTAAGACTTAAGTTTTATTCTAATTTTTTGACTCATAGCGTGTGCTTATTCTTCGTTTGTTCCTTTTGATTCTGCAATCACTTTCTCAGCAATTCCAGAAGGTGTTTCAGCATAGTGTGCAAATTCCATTGTCGATGTTGCCCGTCCAGAGGACAGTGTCCTCAAAGTGGTCACATAACCAAACATTTCAGACAATGGCACTTCAGCTTTGATAATTTTAGCTCCAGAGCGGTCAGACATATTGTTCACTTGACCACGCCGGCGGTTGAGATCTCCAACAATATCACCCATGTTTTCTTCTGGCGTGACCACTTCAATATCCATAATGGGTTCTAAAATAACAGCCCCTGCGGCTTTGGCACACGCCTTATAGCCCATTTTTGCTGCTACTTCAAATGAGAGTTGATCTGAATCGACCGGGTGGAAGCTCCCATCCTTCAAGGTTACTTTGAGTGAATCCATGTGAAAACCTGCAAGAGGCCCATTCAACATAGAATTTTCAAAACCTTTTTTTACAGAAGGCACAAATTCTTTTGGAATATTACCACCTTTGATTTTATCGACAAACTGGATTCCCTTTTCTTCGAAATCCTTATCGACAGGTCCCATTTCAAAATCGATATCGGCAAACTTACCACGTCCACCTGTTTGTTTCTTATAGATTTCACGGTGTTTGGTAGATTTTGTAACTGCCTCTTTGTATTCCACTTGAGGTTCACCAACGTTCACTTCAACTTTAAATTCACGTTTTAGACGGTCAACCAAAATTTCAATGTGCAACTCACCCATACCTGAAATCACGGTTTGGCCAGAAGCTTCATCTGTTTTCACTTGGAAAGTCGGGTCTTCTTCCGCGAGTTTTCCGAGTGCCATTCCCATTTTATCGACATCGGCCTTGGTTTTGGGTTCAACCGCAATACCAATTACCGGATCTGGGAAAGACATTGACTCAAGGACAATTGGATTTTCTAAATTAGAAAGTGTGTCCCCGGTTTTAATATCTTTAAAACCAACTGCTGCACCAATATCACCTGCCTCGATAGTATCAATGGGCTCTTGTTTATTGGAGTGCATTTGGTACATTCTTGAAATGCGCTCTTTTTTACCGGAACGGTTATTCAATATATAAGAACCAGCATCAAGTTTCCCTGAATAAGCCCTAAAGAATGCCAACCGCCCAACAAAAGGATCGGTTGCAATTTTAAAAGCAAGGGCTGAAAAAGGTGCCCCCACTTCTGGCTTTCTGGTTTCCGGTTCTTCAGTGTCTGGATTAATTCCTTCAATACCACTAATATCTAGAGGAGAAGGCAAATACCGCATGACAGCATCGAGCAAGGACTGCACACCTTTATTTTTAAAGGCCGATCCACACATCATTGGGATGATGGACATATCAATGGTAGCGCTTCTCAAAGCAGCAATGATTTCGTCTTCTGTGATGGAACTTTCGTCCTCAAAGAATTTTTCGAGAAGCTCTTCATCATACTCAGCAACAGCCTCCATAAGCTCGCCGCGGTATTTTGAAACCTCTTCTTTCATGTCCTCTGGAATATCGATTTCTTCATAGTCCATTCCGTAATTTTCATCACTCCAGATTATAGCTTTATTTGAAATCAAATCAACGACTCCTTTAAAGTCCATACCGTCGCCGATGGGAACTTGCAATGGAACCGGGTTTCCACCCAACATTTCTTTCACCTGCTTGCAAACATTAAAAAAGTCTGCGCCTTCACGGTCCATTTTGTTGGCAAAGCCCAAACGTGGGACTTTATATTTGTCGGCTTGCCGCCAAACCGTTTCCGATTGTGGCTCAACACCGTCAACTGCACTAAAAAGCGCAACCATTCCATCAAGAACACGCAAAGACCGTTCGACCTCAACGGTGAAATCAACGTGTCCAGGTGTGTCAATAATATTTACTGTGTATTCATTATCTTGGTAAGGCCATTTACAATGTGTGGCTGCAGAAGTAATGGTAATTCCGCGTTCCTGTTCCTGCTCCATCCAGTCCATCGTCGAAGCCCCTTCGTGAGTTTCTCCAATTTTATGGTTTATCCCAGTATAATAAAGGATCCGTTCAGTTGTTGTCGTTTTACCGGCATCAATGTGAGCGGCAATACCGATATTACGTGTATATTTTAAATCTCTTTGTGCCATTTTCCTTTAGAATCTAAAATGTGAGAATGCTTTATTGGCTTCTGCCATTCTATGGGTATCAACCCGTTTTTTAACGGCCGCACCTTCTTCTTTTGCAGCAGCTAAAACTTCTGCTGCGAGTTTATTTGCCATGGATTTCTCATTGCGCTTGCGCGAAAATTTGATTAACCATTTCATCGCAGTAGAAACCTTGCGATCTGGACGGATTTGACGTGGGATTTGAAATGTTGCCCCACCAACTCGTCGGCTGCGCACTTCAACGTGCGGCATTACATTGGACAGTGCTTCTTTCCAAATTTCCAAAGCTGTCTTTTCACTATCCTCTGGTTTTTTCTCATCAATGATATCGATGCAATCATAAAAAATTCGGAATGAAACCGATTTCTTTCCGTCCCACATCATCATATTGACGAAACGCGTTACCAGTTGATCGTTGAATTTTGGATCAGGCAAAAGCGCCCTTCTATTTACTTGTCTTTTCCTCATGCTGTTCTTTTTCTAAAATCTTTACTTTTTAGGGCGTTTTGCACCATACTTGGAGCGTCGTTGCAAACGGCCTTCAACACCAGCAGTGTCGAGCGCGCCGCGCACAATGTGATAACGAACCCCTGGCAGGTCTTTGACCCTTCCGCCTCTAACCAATACTATCGAGTGCTCTTGTAAATTGTGTCCTTCACCGGGAATGTATGCATTGACCTCTTTTTGATTGGTCAACCGCACCCGTGCAACCTTCCTCATCGCTGAGTTAGGTTTCTTTGGGGTTGTGGTATAAACCCGAGTGCATACTCCCCTTTTTTGAGGGCACGAATCCAAAGCAGCCGATTTACTCTTCTTGGTTGTTTTGGCTCTTCCTTTTCGTACAAGTTGTGAAATTGTTGGCATAAATTCTGTTACGCTAGATTACTTTCCGTTAAACCTCTATTTTTGAGGTTTGCAAATTTAGAAATATATTTTAATTTGTCAAACACTGGGAAACTAATTTTTAGAATATTTTAAAATTAAACCCCAAAGCAAGAAAAGACGTGCTTTGACGTTTAATAAAAAAGAACACCATACACTTTTGAAAAGCATTATTTTCATTTTCGGGCTCTGTTTTCTGTCTTTTGCTGTGCAGGGGCAACAATTAAGCTTAAAAGTCAAGGCTAAAAAAAAGGCCGGCCAAAGAGTGATCGATTCCCTGAAATATCAAAAAGGATTTGAAAGCTTCAACACACTATCTGAAGAAGTGAGCAACTTGAACTCCCGTTTGATCAAAAGCGGATTTATTGACTGCAAGACGGATTCCTTGGAAAGAAAAAGCGACAGTTTGATTTTAGCGCATTTTCGCTTAGGTCAAAAGGTAGATTCTATTAGCTTATTATATGCCCAAAAAAATATAGCCGAGAAATGGGTCCAATATCTCTCGCAGGACCATACCGATTCCAGCTTTGTCATCCCTTTTTCAAAACTGGAAGAAAGCCTGTCATATTTAAGCTCAAAAATCGCCGATCAAGGCCGCCCATTTAGCACCGTTAGTTTAAAACAAATCGGACGGAAAGACAATACACTCATTGCCCGGTTGATTTCCACGCGGTCCCAAAGAAGAAAAATAGATTCCATTGTAGTGAAGGGCTATGACAAATTCCCACGGGCCTATCTCAAAAATTACCTCGGCCTAAAAACGGGAAAGCCATTTAATAAAACTGAAATCGACCGAAAGCTCGGCAGGCTGGGTAACTTGAGGTTTGCGCAATCAAAGCGCTCACCCGAGGTGCTTTTCCGCCAAGACTCCACGGCAATTTACCTTTATCTGGAACGCCGCGACAGCAATAGATTTGATGGTTTTCTGGGATTCTCCACTTCTGAAGAATCCAGCGGCCTGGAACTCAACGGTTATATCAACCTCCAGTTAAACAACAATTTAAATTTTGGCGAAGAGTTTTCCATTCAATACAGGAACACTGGCGATGAGCAGGAACGCATCCAGGTCGAGCTCGAGTTGCCCTTCCTTTTCGACACCCCGTTTGGATTGAACCTGGGGCTGGACATTTACCGCCGGGACTCCACATTTACCACAACTGATCAATTTGCAAAACTGACTTACCAGCTCACGTCAAATTTAAAGCTCAATGCAGGTTACCGCGGTTCTTCCTCAACTGCCAATGCAAACAATGTTATCCTGGGGCAAAACGCCGAAGACTTTGAAGCCGGGTTTTTCTCGACCGGCGCAAATTTTATGATTATCAATGATTACAACTCCATCATTCCAGTAAACACAGATCTGAATTTTGACATCAATATCGGGAAACGAACGGCGCAAAATCAACCGGAACCCCAATACCGTTTGTTTTTTGAAGGCTTTCACAGCGTTCAACTCAATGCAAGGAATAGCATTTATATTAAAAACCAAAGCGGTTATCTCAATTCAGAAACTTTTTTGACCAACGAACTTTTTCGTTTTGGAGGTATCAATTCATTGCGCGGCTTTGAGGAAAACAGCCTGATCAGTTCGTTGTACTCAAGTTTTCAAACGGAATACCGTTATCTATTATCCAGAAATTTATATGCCCACAGCATTGTGGATTTTGCCTATGCTGAAAATGCACAACTCAACGATGCCCAACGCTTATTTAGCTTTGGCTTTGGTTTTGGGCTTAAAACCAAGGCTGGTTTATTGCGTGTTAATATTGCAAACGGCAAATCTGAAGGCCAAAAACTGGAATTTAACAATACAAAAGTGCATTTAAGCCTCACTTCAATTTTTTGATTTACAATTAGTTAACAATTAATCAACATTGAAATTATTAAATTTAACTAAATAAAGTTTGCTAAATTAACTTATTATTTGGACTTTTGGAGCTGGCTAACTCAAATAAACTGAAACATGAGAACAAAGTTAAGTGGAATCCTAACGCTGATTTTAGCGTTTGTAGTGCAATTCACATTTGCACAAGAGAAAACAATCTCCGGGACGGTGATGGACGATCAAGGTCTGCCGCTCCCAGGAGTCAACATTTTGATCCAGGG
>Ga0075106_1000313_pt1 | contig 26081 bp, 22 predicted proteins | sample AntDeeMetag02WF4_FD_69796 | JGI IMG/M metagenome (GOLD analysis project Ga0075106, IMG submission 69796) | Saline lake microbial communities from Deep Lake, Antarctica - Antarctic Deep Lake Metagenome 02WF4 | ecosystem: Environmental > Aquatic > Non-marine Saline and Alkaline > Saline | place... | reverse complement strand
GGTTTTCGTTTCCCGCTCTTCCGGCCGTGAAAGCGGTCGCCTGGGTCGTTCTGCTCTGGCCGTTGCTCACCGCGACAGTGGCCGCGGATGATGAGAACGAGCGTGGCTGGGGGATTGCGAGTGCGCATCCGTTGGCGACGGAGGCGGGGCGGGAGGTGCTGAAATCGGGTGGTAATGCGTTTGATGTGGCTGTTGCCGTCAGTGCGGCACTGGGCGTCGTGGAACCGTATGGGTCCGGGCTCGGCGGCGGTGGTTTCTGGCTCCTGCACGAGGCCGACGGCGACCGCGATGTGATGATCGATGGCCGCGAGCGGGCGCCGCTCGCGGCAACGCGGACGATGTATCAGAACGAAAACGGGGAACTGATCGAGCGCGCGTCGATCGACGGTCCGTTGGCCGCCGGCATCCCCGGTCTGCCGGCGGCGCTCGTGCATATCGCGCGGGAATACGGCGACCTGCCGCTTGCGCGGAGTCTGGCGCCCGCGATTCGCCTGGCGCGTGACGGCTATGAGATCGGTGAGCCGTACCGGGCGATGGCGAGCTTCCGTCGGGACGTGCTGCGGCGATCACCCGCCGCAGCCGAGACTTTCCTGGATGATGGCGAAGTCCCGTCGGCAGGGTACCGACTACGGCAGCCCGAACTGGCGGCGACGCTGGAACGCCTGGCCCGTCACGGCCGCTCCGGTTTCTATGACGGGGCCGTGGCACGGGATCTGGTTGCCGGCGTGCGCGCGGCCGGTGGCATCTGGAGTCGGCGCGATCTGCGTGAGTATCGCGTGCGTGAACGCGTACCGATCACCGGTCGCTACCGCGGTATGGAGATCGTCTCCGCCGCGCCGCCTTCATCCGGTGGCGTGACGCTGGTCGAGGCCCTGAATATCCTGGCCCCTTATGACCTCGGCACCGCCGATCCGGCCGAGCGTGTCCATCTCGTGGTCGAGGCGATGCGCCGCGCGTATCACGACCGGGCGCGCTGGCTCGGCGATACCGATTACGTCGATGTCCCGGTCGAGCGCCTCACGGATCCGCACTACGCGGCCGGGCGGCGGGCCTCGATCCGCAGCGACCGTGCCACTCCGAGCGCGCAGCTGCCTGGCGTCGGCACGGACGAGCGGGGGCGGGACACGACCCATTTCTCGGTTATCGGTCCCGCCGGGAACCGCGTCGCCGCGACCCTGTCGATCAACTGGCCGTTCGGTTCCGGCTTTATGCCGCCCGGTACCGGCGTGGTCCTGAACGACGAGATGGATGATTTTGCCGCGAAACCCGGCGAACCCAACGTCTACGGACTGGTTCAGGGCGAGGCGAATGCGATCGAACCCGGCAAGCGGATGCTGTCGAGCATGTCGCCCACCTTCCTTGAGCACGGCGACCGTGTCGCGGTGCTGGGAACGCCGGGCGGCAGCCGGATCATATCGATGGTCCTGCTCGCGACGCTCGAATTCCATGAGGGCGGTGGTCCGATGGCGATGGCGGAGATCCCGCGTTTCCACCATCAGTACCTGCCGGACGTCATAGAGTCCGAGCCGGGGGCGCTCGATGACGCGCTCCGCTCGGCCCTGCGCGAGCGCGGGCATGAACTGGAGATGAGGGACTACACCTGGGGAGACATGCAGGTCCTGACCGATCACGGTGGAAAGGTACGCGGGGCCGCGGATTCGCGTGGCATCGGCGCCGTGGTGCACGGGATCGTCTTGGAAGGCGCGGACGGCTCGCGTATATTGAAGTCAATACCATCCGAATAACGACAGCCGGCGGTGTCATCGTGGCGCTGGCCAATCTGCGACTGGCGCGGGCCATCGCCCGGACCACTGGCACGGGGAGATACGAAGGTATGCCCAAAAACCACCCTCATCGACTGATTGCCCTGCTGTTCGGTGCCGTGTTGCTGGCTGGTCCGGTCGGCAACGCGATCGCGGCGAATGACGACGAACTGATCGGGCGTATCGTCGGTGGTGGCGGCGTTTTCGACTTCACCAAGCTCAACGACCAGGGGCAGCCGCTGTCCGACCAGGATGCGGTTTATACCATCGCTCCGTGGTCCTGCCTGCGCGACAACGTGACCGGCCTCATGTGGGAAGTGAAAACGACCGACGGCGGCCTGCGCGATCAGAATCATACCTATACATGGCACAACCCGGATTCCGACGCGAACGGCGGCGCACCGGGGCCGGGCGACGGCGGCGACTGCAGCGGTTCCGCCTGCGGCACCCACGCCTACGTCGAGGCCGTGAATGAACGGGGCCTGTGCGGTGCCAGCGACTGGCGTATGCCGACCCGCGCCGAACTGCGCACGATCGTGGACTATCAGGCCACCTTCCCCGCGATCCAGACCGCCTACTTCCCCAATACCGTGGCGACATCGTTCTGGAGTTCCGAACCGAACGCCAACTACCCGAACTTCGCCTGGCACACGGACTTCAAATTCGGTCTCGCGAGCTACTACTACCTCAAATCCGGCCCGAAAGCCGTCCGCCTCGTCCGCGATATCGACGACTGAGGACCCCGGGCGCGCCCAGGGGAAACATAAAAAAGGCGATCTCACGCAGAGCCGCAGAGATCGCAGAGATCGCAGAAAAAGAGAAACTCAAGAGTGTAAAACGGAGTACGGGTAGGTCGGACTTCCAGTCCGACACGCCGAAGCCTCCGCTTTGTCGGACTGGAAGTCCGAGCTACACCCCAACAGGGCCGCCATTCCTCGCCTTTCTCCGCGCCCTCCGCGGCTTTGCGTGAAATCGCCTTTTCTTTGGTTTTCTCCGCGTCCCTTGGCGCACTTTGCGCCTCTGCGAGAACCCCTTCAGTACAACGCTTCCAATGTCACAGGAGCAGCCCCCGGCAAACGCGGTGGTGCCGGGTTGTTTCTGCTCAGGTCTGGCACCGCGGGCAGTAGACGGTCGCGCGCTGGCCGAGGCGGCGGGTGCGCAGGGTGGTGCCGCAGCGTCGGCACGGCGCGCCGGCGCGGCCGTAGACGGCGAGTGAGATACGGAAGTACCCCGGCGCGCCCGACGCGCTGGTGAAGTCCCGGAGCGTGGTCCCGCCGTGCTCGATCGCCTCTGCGAGAATCCGTTTGATCGCCTGCGCCAGTGCACGGTAGCGCGCCCGTCCCACGCGTCCGGCGGCCCGGGCGGGATGGATACCGGCGTCGAACAGCGCCTCGGCGGCGTAGATGTTGCCCACGCCGACGACGATCCGCCCGTCCATGATGAAATCCTTGACCGATCGGCGCCGGCCGCGGGAGCGCTCGTAGAGATAATCGCCGTCGAAGGTCGAGTCCAGTGGTTCTGGCCCGAGGCTGGCGAGCAGCGCCGGGAGTGGGGCGTCGGCATCGAACCAGTGCACGGATCCGAAGCGGCGCGGGTCGCGCAGCCTCAGGCACGCGTCTCCCTCGAACAGGATGTCGACATGGTCGTGAATGGTGGCCGGCGTGTCGGGCTCCACGACCCGGAGACTGCCGGACATCCCGAGGTGGAGCATCAGTGTGCCCCGAGCCGTATGCAGGAGGAGGTATTTGGCCCGGCGCTCGACCGTCGTCACCGTCGTGCCGCTCAGCGCCTCCAGTGCCGCGACCGGCACCGGCCAGCGCAGGCGCGGCTCACGGACCGTGACGCCACGAATCGCGCGGCCCTCGATATGCGGTGCGATCCCGCGACGGGTGGTCTCGACTTCGGGTAGTTCGGGCATCGGTTTACCGTTCTTCCGGGGTGTATCCCCGCCTCAGTATTACCCGCGGTGTTGCCGGGCCTCGGGGAGGTATCGGGGAAAGCTGTACCCGGCTCAGGAGGGTCCGGCGTCGGTTGCGCTCGACGGGGGTGTCAGCAGGTGACCGGCATCCTCCGCGGCGACTCCGAGACCGTAGTCCGAGCCGACGGGCACAAGGATCAGCATGGGTTCGCGGGCGGCGATCCGCCATTCCAGGATCGCATTGTCGGTGGCGATGCGGATCCGCCCCAGATCGGCCGCCGGTGGGTCGAGCATGAACGTATCCGCGCGGGCCGCGCGCCAGCGGGCAGCCCAGGCTTCGGCGTCGCCCGTACCCTTGGCCAGCGTCCAGGCGCCGTCAGCGTCGCCAAGCCGTGCCTCGGCGCCCGGCGTGGCGATCCGCCGCGGTGCCGTACCGGTGCCGAGCACGCCCGGGTCGGCGAGTCCGTCGAGCCCCCGTTTCATCAATGGCCAGAACTGGTCCGGCAGGAGACAGAACCGATCCCCTGCGCGCACATAGCGACGGCCGTCGGCCGCGCGATCACCGAACTCGACGGTGGTGTCATCCGCCTGCATGCGCAGCCGTGGCCGATCGAGGCCGAACTCCGCGGGGTCGTGTTCCGCTACCGGATAACAGCTGCGCCGCGGCGCCGCGAGCACCGTCAGCGCGCTGACGACACGCCCGTCGCGGGCGGGGCGCTTGATCGGTTCGACAAAGTGCCAGCCGTCGCGCCGTCGTTCCAGTCGCAGTGATGATCGGTCTGCGCGCGGGAATACCAGTTCGAGCGTCTGCACGTTGCGCGGTTCGACCGCCGTCAGGGGCGAAGGCCCGCTCTGCGTTTGCCCGGCATACCATGCGCCACCGGCGCCGGCGAGGATGGCGACGGCGAGGACAAGGTTCAGGGAACGGCGCAGACGCAAGGGTGGCCTCCTCAGCGCCGCCGCCGGCGCCAGCCGATGAACAGGCCGGTCGCGAGCAGGGCGAGCGGCAGCGCGAGCAGGAATCCGAAACCGAGCACGATTACCGCCGTTCGCGAGAGATCGACCTGTGTGTCGGGGGCCGTGTCGGGCGGGATGTTGATATGGGCACTGTCGCCAACCAGCCAGTTGACCAGGCGCATGCCCAGATCGAGATTGATGCCGTTGCCGATATAGGCGTTGGAAAGGAAGTCGCCATCGCCGATGACGGCGAAGCGCTGACCGCCGGTGGGCTGCTCGTCGCCCTCGGCCGGTGGTCCGCGGCGACCCGCCCAGCCAAGTGTGAGCGGGCCGCGGGTCTCGCCGGCATCCGGGTCGAATTCGATTTCGCCCTCGATCGGCCCCGTTTCGGTCCAGCTCTGGTCGCGAGTACGTAACAGGGCGGTATGGTGCCAGCCACCGGTATCAATGGGCTCCAGCGCGACCGCTTGCGGGAACAGCGACAGCTGATCGAGTCCGTTGACGACGGCGTGCTCGCCGTAGTCACTGATCGCGGCAAAGTCCGGCGTATCGGTGCCGAACAGTTGTGCCCCGGCGTCGACGACCACGCCCCGGTGATGGCGGATACCGAGGTCATCGGCGAGTTCGCCCAGGCGATCACCGTTGTCCGGCTCGGTCAGCCACAGCAGATGGCCCCCCGCCTCGACGTACTGGCGGACGCGCGCAAGCTCACCGGGTAGATAGTCCGATTGCGGGCTGGCGATGACCAGCAGATCGGTGTTGTCCGGGATATACGGCATCCGCGCCAGCTGCAGGGTCTGTACGCGGAAGCCACGCTCCCCGAGGCGGTCGCCGAAGCGGCCCAGATCGGCGTTGCCGTCGCCGTGCGGTTTGCGTTCGCCGTGCCCCTCCAGGAATACGATCCAGCGTTCATCGTCGCGCGCGAGCCGGGCCAGTGCGCTGGTGATGCTCTGCTCGCTGATGCGCTGCAGCCGTTCTTCCCGATCGCCGTGGCGCACGATCAGTTCGCCGCCCCGGCGGATCCCCAACTCCCGAGCCAGGGCCGGGTTGGTCTCGGGGTTGACGAATTCGAGCCGTGCGTCGATGCCCGCGCGGCGATAGCGTTCGACGAGATCACGGATGCTGCGCCGCGTGACCGGTTCCGGACCGATATAGACGGTCATTTCGACCGGGTCCTCGATCAGTTCGAGCACCTGCCGGCTTTTCTCGGTCAGCGTATTGCGCGAGGTCTGCGTCCAGTCGGTGGTGTAGCGCCAGGTCTCGGACAGCCATGCGATGACGCCGACGAGCCCCAGCACGAGGAGGGTGAACAGCAGATTCTGCAGGCGCAGGCGGCGGCGGTTGCGGCGATCCAGGCGCATCGTTCCTCCGGCTCAGCGCTGCAGGCGGTCGTTGTCGAGCCGGCGGACCGCGAAGGTCACGAACAGCCCGGCTAAGAGGACGAAGAACACCGCCGAGGCGCTGTCGAACAGCCCGCCGAGGAACGGATCCAGATGCGTGGCCGGTGCCGGCCAGCCCAGCAGGTCGGCCCAGGGCCCGCCCAGCGTACGACCCCATTCGCCGAGCAGCAGCAGCGCGAGCAGGATGCCGAGCGTCGCCGTCGCGGCGATGATCGGTTCACGCGTGACGGTCGACAGGTAGAGCCCGAGGGCGCCCGCACCGGCAACGAACAGGAGGTGCCCCGCGATCGCGAGCGCCACCGCGCCCCCATCAAGGTCGGTGAAAAACGCCAGCGAGAGGGGCATGAGCGCGGTCAGCGCCACCATCGCGAGCAGTATGCCGAGCAGACCGAGGAATTTGCCTGCGATGATCTCCAGAGTCGAGACGGGCGCGCCCAGCAACAGCGGCAGGGTGCCCTGGCGGCGTTCGCCGGCGATCAGCTGCATGGTCAGCAACGGTATCGCGAATACATGGATCATCGCGGCGGCACCATACAGCCGTGGCACCAGGAAGGCCGTCACGCCCGGCCCGCCGCCCGCCTCGATCAACTTCGGTTGCACCTGGAGGTAACTCTCGAGGTGAAGCAGGAATATGAATCCGGTGACCAGCTGTGCGGCCGCGAGGACCACCCAGGCGACCGGCGAGCGGAACAGCCCGGCGAGTTCACGGCCGGCGATCGTGAGCATCGTCATGCGCCCACCTCCGCCGCTGTATCCGCGCTCGTGAGTTCCACGAAGAGCTGCTCCAGCGAGGTACGATCCGGCGTCATTTCGGCCAGCCCCCAGCCGGCGTGGACGGCGGTTTCGGCGATCCGCTCGGGTGAAGCGCGGGCCGTGTCAAGGCGCAGTCGCAGGCGGCCCGGGCCGACGTGTTCGATGTCGGTAACACCCTCGATCGCGCGGATCTCGGCGTCCACCGGGGCCCGGCGCAGCGTGACCGTGATCCGGTCGGTGGCCGCTTCGTCCGTGAACGCGCTCACGGGGCCCCCATGCAGGATGCGCCCGCGATGCATGATCGCGACCCGCGAGCACAGCGCCTGGACCTCCGGCAGGATGTGGGTTGACAGGATGATGCCGTGCTCGCGGCCGAGATCGGCGATGAGCGCACGGATCGCACGGATCTGGATCGGGTCGAGTCCGACCGTGGGTTCATCGAGAATGATGGCCGCCGGGTCATGAACGATCGCCTGTGCAATGCCTACCCGCTGGCGATAGCCTTTGGAGAGATTGCCGATCGGGCGGCGCGCGACTGCCGTCAAACCGCACAGCGCCATGGCCCGATCGCCGGCGTTGCGACGCTTCGTCCGGGGCACGCCGTGCAGGGCCGCCGCGAACGCCAGGTACCCGCGCACGCTCATGTCCGGATACAGCGGCGGTTGTTCGGGCAGGTAACCGAGTGCGCGCTTGGCGCTGCGGGGGGATTCGAGCAGATCGACGCCATCGATGGCGATGGACCCTGCGGTCGGCGCCAGCACGCCGCAGAGCATGTCCATGGTCGAGGTCTTGCCGGCACCGTTCTGGCCGAGCAGCCCGATGATCTCGCCGCGCTCAAGCCGCAGATCGACCGCGTCCACCGCGCGCAATGTGCCGTAATCGCGGCACAGCCCGGTGGCGTCAATCAGTGGTGTGGTGTCCGGCATCGTCGGTCCAACGGCGCCACTCGGCAGGTCCGCGACGATAGACGCTCCGGGGTCGTGGCGGCAAGCGTCGGCGTGAGCGGTTTCCGCCGCCATGGTAATATCGGGGGTGGCCGTGCATGGGGGAGCGACTGCGCGGCCATCCCCCGCATCCCGCATGGCCTTTCCGCTGGTCCAACCGTGTTCGCATGCGTGAGGTATTGATGAACGAGATACTGCGTCTTCTGGAGTCCGGGCTGCTCGATCTGTCCATCGTGGGCTACGTGGCGGTCGTACTGCTGTTGACCCATGTCACCATTGTCGCGGTGACGATCTATCTGCATCGCTGCCAGGCCCATCGCTCGGTCGATCTGCATCCCGTCGTTGCGCACTTCTTCCGTTTCTGGCTTTGGCTGACCACGGGCATGCGGACCATCGAGTGGGTCGCCATCCACCGCAAGCACCACGCGCACACGGAGACCGAAGCCGATCCGCACAGTCCGCATCAGGCCGGGATCTGGAAGGTCCTCCTCGAGGGGGCCGAGCTGTATCGCGACGAGGCGAAGGACCAGGAGACGCTCGACAAATACGGGCACGGCACGCCCGATGACTGGATGGAGCGCAACGTATACGCGCCCTTCGAGATCGGCGGCATCGTGCTGATGGGCGTGCTCGCGCTCACGCTGTTCGGTGTGCTCGGCATGACGGTGTGGGCGATCCAGATGATGTGGATTCCGCTCTGGGCGGCGGGCGTCATCAACGGGCTCGGCCATTACCTCGGTTACCGCAATTTCGAGTCCGCGGATGGCTCCACCAATCTCTCGCCGTTCGGCGTCCTGATCGGCGGTGAGGAGATGCACAACAACCACCATGCGTTCCCGAGTTCGGCGAAGTTCTCGCAGCGCTGGTACGAGTTCGACATCGGCTGGTTCTATCTGCGGATTCTGTCGGCGCTCGGTCTGGCGAAGATCAAGCGGGTCGCGCCCAGTCCCACGGTCGACCCGGCCAAGAACACGGTCGACTTCGAGACGGTCAAGGCGGTCGTGATCGCCCGCATGCACGTCATGCGGACGTATGCCCGGACCGTGACGGTCCCGGTCCTGAAGGCGGAACTCGAGCGCGTGGATGGCCAGACCCGTGCCCTGCTCAAACGCGCAAAAGGCGCGTTGATCCGCGACGAGTCGCGCATGGATGAGCGCGAGAAGGCGCGCCGCGACAGGGCGCTGCATGCCAACGAGCGCCTGCAGACGGTCTACGAATACCGCCGCCGTCTACAGGAACTGTTCGCCGCGAAGCGCGCGAGCCAGGAACAACTGGTGCAGTCGCTGCAGGCATGGTGCGCGAGCGCCGAGCAGACCGGCATCGACGCGCTGGAAGAATTCGCCTCACACCTGCGCGGCTACCGTCTCAAGACCGATTGACCGCTGCGTATCGCCGGCCTTTTCCGCAAGGCCAGAGGGAAATCGGTTCTCGCCAGGACGCGGAGGGCGCCAAGGGAGGCCAAGGAAGGCGATCTCTCGCAGAGGCGCAGAGATCGCAGAGTTACGAAGAAGATGAAAATGCTCCGGGAGCGGATCGGCAACGGCTGCTTCGAACGGGTTTAGGCCTTTATTCCTCGCCTTTCTCCGCGTTCTCCGCGCCTCTGCGAGAAACCGAATTTGCTTTTCTTGGCGTCCCTTGGCGCCCTCCGCGTCCTGGCGAGAACCGATTTTCGCCTGAAGCGGATATCCGATCTCAGGCGTCGGCAGGCGCCCGGGCCGCGTCGGTCGGGATCGCGCCGTTGATAGGCACGGTGTGTTCCAGGAAGAAGCGGGCCGTCGCCCGCCAGTCGTTTGCCCGTGCCTGGGCGATGCAGTCCGCGGCGTCGAGATCGAGGCATTCCCGGGCGGCCAGGGCGAGGTCTTCGTCCAGACAACCGGTCACACCCTGCTGCACTACATCGATCGGCCCCGTTACCGGGTAGGCGGCGACGGGCGTTCCGCACGCCATCGCCTCGAGCATGACCACCCCGTAGGTGTCCGTGCGGGAAGGGAATACGAATACGTCGGCGCTGGCGAACCATCCCGCCAGTTCCCGGCCATGGCGGTAACCCGGGAATACGGCGTCCGGGTACGCGCGCTCCAGGCGGTCGCGGTCGGGGCCGTCGCCGACGACCACCTTAGTGCCGGCGACGTCCATATCGAGAAACGCCTCAATGTTCTTCTCCGGCGAGACGCGCCCGACGAACAGGTGAATCGGCCGCGCGAGGTCCGTTTCGAACGCCGCATCGGGCGCGAACACGCGCGTGTCGACGCCGCGATTCCAGACCACCAGGTGATCGAAGCCGTGGACCGTGAGTTCGCGTGCCATGCCGGCCGTGGGGACCAGCGTGGCGGCGGCGTCACGGTGGAAGCGGCGCAGCAGTGCATAGCCCCAGGACAACGGTATGAACGGCAGGCGCGCCTGAACGTATTCCGGGAAGCGTGTGTGGAACGAGGTCGTGTGGCGCCAGCGCCGCCGGCGCAGATGGCGTATGGCCGCGTGCCCGAGCGGACCCTCGGTCACGACGTGCACTCGGTCCGGGGCGAACCGCTCGAGACGGCGTCTCAGGGCGCGCGTACCGAGGGCAAGCCGGATCTCCGGGTAGCCCGGACACGGGATGGTCCGGAAGGCGCCGGGTTCGATCACATCGACACTGTGGCCTTCGCCGCGCAACCACTCCACGACGGCGGCGAGTGTCGTCACCACACCGTTGACCTGCGGATACCAGGCGTCCGTGACGATGCTCAGCCTCACCCGTCGGCGGCCTCTGCGTCACGCTGCATCGCGTGATCGATCTGCATCCACTGCCTGACCTCGATGCGGCCATCGAAGTGCTCTATCAACGCGGTGCAGGACTCCACCCAGTCGCCGCAGTTGTAGTACGTAACGTCCTGCACGTCGCGGATCTCGGCGTGATGGATGTGCCCGCAGACCACGCCCTGGAAACCGCGTCGACGGCAGTCCCGGGCGACGGCATTCTCGAACTCGAAGATGAAGTTCACCGCGCCTTTTACCCTGTGTTTTACATGCGCGGACAGGGACCAGTAGCCGTAGCCGAAGCGTTCGCGGAAGCGATTGAACCAACGGTTCAGGACCAGCAGCGCGGCATAGCCCCGATCGCCGATGAGGGCGAGCCAGCGGTGCGCCTGCACCACGCCGTCGTATTGATCGCCATGGATGACCAGCAGCCGGCGACCGTCGGCGGTGCGGTGTTCGACCTCGTCACGGACCGAGATATTGCCGAGTTCCAGATCGCTGTAGCGGCGCAGGAACTCGTCATGGTTCCCGGTCACGACAACGACGCGGGTACCGCGTTTGGCCTTGGTCAGTACCCGGCGGATCACATTGGTGTGCGACTGCGGCCAGTACATCCTCGATTTCAGGCGCCAGCCGTCGATGATGTCTCCGACCAGATACAGCGTGTCGCACTCGTGATGCTTGAGGAACGCGGTCAGGGCTTCGGCGCGGCAGCCTTTCGTGCCCAGATGGAGGTCGGACAGCCAGATGGTCCGCGCCCGCTCACGGCAGGTCCCGGTTTCCGTCCGGTCGACCATCCCCGTCGCCTGTGGGGATGCCTCGCCGGCATCCGGTTCTTCAAAGGCCTCCCGCAGGACGGTGTAGGGCGAGCTGTTCATGGGGCGCAGAACAACAGCCGGGTTTTAAGGATCGATGACGGTAACGTGAACTTTCCGTGACAGGCGCGGTCGCAGCCTGCATGGGACGATGTCGCACGGGATAAACGCGGGGTCGTCCGTGGAACGCAGGGACGGACGTCTATCGGCGTACCGTTCAGTTGTCGACGGTGCCCGCGCCACGGCACGGGAACAGGGAATCCGGAAGGCTCCACGGAGCCGGGCCGGAGCTGCCCCCGCAACTGTATGCGGCGAGTTGAACGTTTAGATGCCACTGGGGAACCCCGGGAAGGCGGACGCAAGACGACGACCCGCGAGCCAGGAAACCTGCCGTCGATGGGACGCCGTGGGGAGGCTGTCCGAGCAACCTGAGCCGCGCGCGCAGTAGGCTCCGGGTTGCTCGGACAGTCTCCCGGGGTGTCTGCAGTGCAAGTCCGAGCGGGCGGGGTGTCCCGGCGGCAACTGCGCAGCGTGGCGTGGCGGCCGGCTCAGTCGCGCGTGGATCGGGTAGCCCCCGTTCAGGCGATTCGCAAGTGCCCGCTCCGGGTCTACCGTCACCCCGTCTGCGCTGTTCGACCCTTCTCTCCCGCAGCCCGCATCCGGGTCTCAGTCAACGGGCGAGGAGTTCTACATCATGTCCAGCCAATCCAACGTCAACTACCAGCAGACGATCGACCAGAGCGATCGCAACGTCCCCATCAACCTGCGTCAGACCGGCGACCCCGGGATCCGCATGTTGATCTCCAACCGCGTGCGCAAGTCCGCCTACTGGCACCTCTCGGTCGAGGCCGGTTGCTGGCGCGCCACCGTCTACAACCGCATGTATCATCCGCGCGGCTATGTCCGCCCCGAGGACGGCGGCGCCATGGTCGAGTACCGGGCGCTGGTCAACGATGTCACGCTCTGGAACGTGGCCGTGGAGCGGCCCATCCGCGTCAAGGGCCCCGACGCCGAGGCGTTCTGCAACTACGTGTGCACGCGTGACATGACCCGGGTGCCTTCGATGAAGGGACGCTACGTCATCCTCTGTGACGAGGAAGGCCACGTCCTCAACGACCCGGTCATGCTGCGGCTGTCGCAGGACGAGTTCTGGTTCACGATCAGCGACTCCGACCTCGCCTACTGGTTCAAAGGCATCAACGTCGGTGCGACGTATGACGTCACGATCGAGGAAATCGATGTCTCCCCGCTGCAGATCCAGGGCCCGAAGTCGGAGGATCTGATGGCCGATCTGGTCGGCGAGGGCGTGCGCGAAGTGCCCTACTACGGCCTGATGAACGCGCAGGTCGGCGGCGTCGACGTGATCATCTCCCAGACCGGCTTCTCCGGCGAGAAGGGCTATGAGATCTACGCCTACGATTCGACGCTGAACGCGGAAACGGTCTGGAACACGATTCTGGCGACCGGTGAGAAACACAACCTGATGGTGATCGCCCCGGCCCATCACCGGCGGATCGCCGCCGGCATCCTGTCCTACGGTCAGGACCTCGATCACGAGACCAATCCGTTCCAGTGCAACCTCGGGCACATGATCCCCAAGACCAAGGAAGCGGACTACATCGGCCGCCAGGCGCTCGAGCAGACGCGCGAGCAGGTGAACAACGGCAACCCGCCGTTCCGCCACCAGTTGGTCGGGCTGAAAATCGGCGGCAAGCCGATCGAGGACTATGCCCCCGACTTCTGGCTCGTCTCCCACGATCGGCACAGTGAGCCCTGCGGCTGGATCACCTCGCCGTGGTACTCACCGGAGCTGGACACGAACATCGCGATCGCCTATGTGCCCGTGGAGTCCGCGGCCATCGGCACCGAGTTCCTCGCCTGGCTGCCGGAGGAGTACCAGCCGAAGCCGGGGCATCCCGTGCCGGCGGTCGTCGCCGAGATGCCGTTCCGCGAATCGGAGCACATGAGTTCCCGCGAGCGGGCGAGGGCAGAGGGCCGCGATTACGCGTACTGATCGGGCGGCACCGGCGCCCACCCGTTTGGGGCGGGCGCCGGTGGTTGCCTGTTGCCGACCCAGTGCCAGTAGGGTTCTCGCCAAGGCGCAAAGTACGCCAAGGGACGCGAAGAAAAGCGATCTCTCGCAGAGGCGCAGAGATCGCAGAGTGAATAAAGAAGATAAAAGCGGATCAGGGGGAGAATCGCCAATTGCGGCTTCAGGTGTTGTCGGAGCGAAATGCCTAAGCCTTTCTCAGCGCCCTCCGCGCCTCTGCGAGAAACTGATTTTTCCTTCCTTTGCGTCACTTGGCGTACTTTGCGCCTTGGCGAGAACCCTTTTGGCGCTGCATCACCGAGCGGTCACGATGCCGCGATACGGAGGAGGATGATCGCGAGGAGTGTTCAGCCCACAAAAAACCCGGCGCGAGGCCGGGTTTTATGGATCGGTGTCCGCTTCGGCGGACGGGAGACGAGGCTTATTTGAGCTTCGTCTCCTTGTACGTCACATGCTTGCGCACGACCGGATCGAACTTCTTGATCGACATCTTGTCCGGCATGTTCCGCTTGTTCTTGGTCGTCGTGTAGAAGTGCCCGGTTCCGGCGCTCGACACGAGTTTGATCTTTTCGCGCATGATGGCCTCCTCAGACCTTCTCGCCGCGGCCGCGCAGATCGGCCAGAACGGTATCGATACCCTTCTTGTCGATGATGCGCATGCCCTTCGGGGACAGACGGAGCGTAACGTAACGCTGCTCGCTCTCGACCCAGAAGCGATGCTTGTGCAGGTTCGGCAGGAACCGGCGCTTGGTCTTGATATTCGAATGGGACACATGGTGGCCGGTAATCGGCCGCTTGCCCGTAACCTGACAGACGCGGGACATCGGAAACTCCGTTCGGTCCGTTTGACGCGAAGCCGCGCAATATATCCGATCGAGCGCCCCGCGACAAGGGGCGGGGCCGTATCAGACGCCATTGAATCGGTCCGCGATGCGCGTTCGAAAGAACGTCCGGTCGGTAGCGGCGGGGTTACCGGAATCGGCGCCCGCATGGCCCACCAGGCTGGCATGTGGCCCGCCCGGGGCAGTATAGTTACGCGCGCTGCGAAGGGGGGCACATGGGCACGGTATTTCTGCGCGACCTGCGGGTCGAGACCATCATCGGCATTTTCGAGTGGGAGCGAACGACCCGTCAGGTCGTGAACATCGATCTCGAGATGGCTGCCGACATCGCGCGCGCCGCCGCCAGCGATTCGATCGAGGACGCACTCGATTACAAGAGTATTTCCAAGCGCCTGATCGACTTCGTCAGCGCGAGCTCCTACCAGTTGGTCGAGACCCTGGCCGAGGAAATCGCGGGCATCGTGCGCGGCGAATTCGGCGTGTCCTGGGTCAAGGTGACCGTGTCCAAACCCGGCGCGATTCGTGGTGCGCGGGACGTCGGTGTCGTCATCGAGCGCGGCGAACGGGGCTGACCCGTTGATCGAGCGCGTCTACATCTCCGTCGGCACCAACGTCGATCGCGAGCGCAATCTGCCCGGCGGTCTGCGGGCCCTGCGTGAGCGCTTTGGTCCGTTGGCGGTGTCCACGATCTATGAGTGCCCGGCGGTCGGTTTCGAGGGCGAAGACTTCTACAACTGCGTAGCCGCGTTCGACAGCGATGAACCCGTGCTCGAGGTCTACGCCGCGCTGCATGCCATCGAGGACGCGTTCGGGCGAGATCGCAGCAAACCGAAGTTCTCGCCGCGGACGCTCGATCTCGATCTGCTCCTGTTCGGCTCGCGGATCGTGCGCGAGGGCAAACTGGTGCTGCCGCGCCCGGAGATCGATCGCGTCGCATTCGTCCTCGCCCCGCTGGCCGAACTCGCCGGCGATCTGGAACACCCGGTTCATGGGGACCCGCTGACGGCCCATTGGGCCCGTTTCGACGGTGTCGGCGCCGATGATCTGCGCCCGGTGGATCCGGCGGGCATCGTGCCGCCCGGATTGCGCTGAGTCGGCGCGACCTGTTGCACCGTCTTTCACGCGGGTCTTGTGATCGGTTCGGGGCCCCGCAAGGGCCGCAAAAAAAGCGTCCTCTCGCTGAGCCGCGGAGGGCGCCGAGAAAGGCGGGGAATGGTGATCTCGATCGGGTGTGGGGCGGACTTCCTGTCCGACAGAGCGAGGGCTTCGACCTACCCGAACCCTGATTTTCTCCGCGCCCTCTGCGGCTCTGCGAGAGGATGCCATTGACTTTAAAGGCCGCGGCCACCGTCCACTGCAAGGATCTGGCCGGTGACGAAGGGCGCGTTCCCGACAAGGTAGCGCAGGGCCGCGGCGATATCGTCGGGGTCGCCCTGGCGGGCGAGCGGAGTGGCCGCGAGTACGGCGGCGCGGGTGCCCGGGTCATCACCGCCGGGCCCTTCGGGCCACAGGATCGATCCGGGGGCGATCGCGTTGACCCGGACGGTCGGCGCCAGATCCCGGGCCAGTGACTTCGTGAGCATGATCAGCCCCGCCTTCGCCGCGCAGTAGACCGGATGATCGGCGAGCGGCCGCTGACCGTGGATGTCGGCCATGTTGACGATGCAGCCGCCGGTCTCGCGCAGCGCCGGTGCGGCCGCCTGCGCGACGAACGTGGGCGCGCGCAGATTGCTGCCGATCAGATCGTCGAACGCGGCGGCGGTGATCGTGCCGACCGCGGTCGGATAGAAGGTTGAGGCGTTGTTCACGACGATGTCCAGGCGCCCGCGCAGGGCCCGTGCGGCCTCGACCACCTGCCCGCAGGCATCGGGATCGAGGAGGTCACCGGTCACGACCGCCGTGGAGCCGGGGCGTTCGGTGTCGAGTGCCGCCGCGAGTTCATCGGCCGCCTCCCGGGATCGTCGGCAGTGGATGACGACATCGGCGCCGGCCGCATGGAGTGCCCGAACGAGCCGCGCGCCGATGCGTCGCGCGCCGCCCGTCACCAGTGCCGTTTGGCCCGCGAGCGCGGCCCCGTTATTCTGCGCCATCCCGTAATCCCCCGTTCTTGCCGGCCCGCCACACGGCGGTTTCGAGGCACGACCATACTGCCTGCGGGTACTGTCACACCATGGAAAAACGATGATGTCTTCGCATGATGCCGACGAAGGGATGCCGACACCGTCGGCCGAGGCACAGCAACACAGCGCACGCCTGGCGGAAGTCATCCGCGCGGAGATCGAGGCCGCCGGCGGCATGATCCCGTTTCGGCGTTACATGGAACTCGCGCTCTATGCGCCCGGCCTCGGTTACTATGCCGCGGCCGGCAGTGATCAGCTAACCGAGGCCGCCGATTTCATCACCGCGCCGAGCGTGTCGCCGCTGTTCGCGCGCTGCGTTGCGCGCCAATGCGCCGAAGTCCTCCAGGAACTCGGTGGCGGCGATGTATTCGAGCCGGGTGCGGGCAGCGGCGTACTCGCCGCTGAAATCCTCGCCGAACTGGATCGCCTTGAAGCGCTGCCCGGACGCTACCGGATCCTGGAGCCGAGCCCTGCGCTCCAGGATGCGCAGCGAAGGATCATCGAGCAAAAGGTGCCCGCGCTCTCGGATCGGGTCGAATGGCTGCACGCCTGGCCCGAGGCCTTCAACGGCGTCGTGGTCGCCAACGAACTGCTCGATGCGCTGCCGGTCGAGGGCTTCCGGATCGGCGAACGCGGTCCGGAACAGCGCTGTACCGTCGTGGATAGGGGAGGGTTCGCCGACAGCTGGCGTCCCGCGCCCGATGAACTTGCGCGAGAAACCGCGCACATCGAGGCCGATCTCGGCTATCCCTTGCCGCAGGGTTATGCCTCCGAAATCCAGACCGCGTATGGCGGTTGGTTCGACGGACTGGCGGGGAGCCTTCGGCGGGGCGCCGTACTGCTGATCGATTACGGCTATGTCCGCAGCGAGTACTACCTGCCCGAACGGCACATGGGCACGCTCGTTTGCACCCGTGCACACCGGGCCCACGACGATCCCTACGACTGGCCGGGGCTGGACGACATCACCGCGTTCGTTGATTTCACGGCCGTGACCGAAGCCGCCACGGCCGCCGGTTTCGAGCTGGAGGGCTTTACGCCACAGGCGCAGTTCCTGTTCGCCACCGGGCTCGAGTCCATCGCCGAAAGCGCCCTCACGTCGGAGGACGAGCGTGAACGCATGCTGGCCTCGCAGGCCATCAAACGCCTCACCCTGCCTGGCGAGATGGGCGAGAAATTCAACGTCATCGGCTTCTCGAAGGGCCTTGAGCGGACCCTGGTCGGCTTTTCCCAGCGTGATCTGTCGCGCCGTCTCTGACGCACGTTTGATGGTTCTCGCCAAGGTACGAAGAAAAGCGATTTCTCGCAGAGGCGCGGAGATCGCAGAGTTACGAAAAAGATGAAAATGCTCTGGGAAAGGATCGGCAACGGCTGCTTCGAGCGGGTGCAGGTCGAGGCGCTTTTCCTCGCCTTTCTCCGCGTTCTCCGCGCCTCTGCGAGAAACCGTATTCGCCTTCCTTGGCGCCCTTCGCGCCTTGGCGAGAACCTCTTTTGCACAGACCCATAGAGGCTCCGAGAACCGACCATGGGCCTAAAACGCAAGGGCGGCTATACTGCCCCTGCGATCCAACAACGACAGGATGTCACCATGGCGATCACGGACTGGCCCGCGGCCGAGCGCCCGCGGGAGAAGATGCTGGCGCGCGGTCCCGCCGCGCTCTCCGATGCCGAACTCCTCGCGATCTTCCTGCGCACTGGCAGCGCCGGACGCACGGCGATCGATCTGGCGCGTGAACTGCTCGAGGCCTTCGGTGGTCTGCGCCCCCTCCTGGCTGCGGACCGGGGGAGTTTCTGTGAGCGGCCGGGACTGGGTGACGCCAAGTATGCCCAGCTGCAGGCCACACTGGAGATGGGTCGACGCCATCTTGACGAAGAACTGCTGCGCGGCGAGGCTTTGACGTCGACCATGGCCACGCGGCGCTATCTCGCCGCACGTCTGCGGGACCGCCCGTACGAGGTGTTCGCCTGCCTGTTCCTCGATAACCGCCATCGGGTCATCGCGTTCGAGGAACTCTTCCGCGGAACGATCGATGGCGCCAGCGTCTACCCGCGTGAAGTGGTCAAGGCGGCGCTCGGGCACAACGCCGCGGCCGTGATCCTGACGCACAACCATCCCTCGGGCGTGGCTGAGCCCAGCGGTGCCGACCGGCGTCTCACCGAGCGGCTGCGCGATGCGCTTGGTCTGGTCGACATTCGGATTCTCGACCACTTGATCATCGGTGACGGTGAACCCGTCTCGTTCGCGGAACGCGGCCTGATCTGATCAAAAGACACACCGTTTGGCGCGGACTATATGTCGCGGATGGCGTGCCGTGTTGCCGATACATTTCATGTATAAAGGGAAATTGATTACATCGCTGACACACCGATCTGCTGACCGTTGAGCCGAGGTATTTCCCTGACTTGTCGGGCGTTGAGCCAGGGAACCTGAGCAGTCCAGCATTGGTGGTCGACAGCGGACTGTACAGAAACAGGATCCTTAAAGGGGGATGCCATGGGACTTGTGAGAAAGAGGTTGCACGGCGGATGGATGGCACTGGTTGTCGCGTTCGCACTCGGCATGGCGGCTCCCGCCGCGGAGGCCCGGCGCGTCGTTATGGCCACCGTGCCGTGGGCGCCTTTCTATGCCCCGGAACTCGACGATGAGGGGTTCATCAGCGAGATATCGAGGGCGGCATTCAACGCGGCCGGACACGAGGCGGACCTCGAGTTCATGCCATGGGCGCGAGCCATGCTCGAGGTGCGCCAGGGTGATCGCCATTTGCTGATGGGTGCGTATTACACGGATGAGCGCGCCGAAACCTACATCGCCAGCGACCGCATTTACACGACCAGCGTTGGCCTGGTCGCACTGCAGGATCTCGGGGTGACCTCGTATGGGGAATTGCGGGATCTGTCCGAGTACACCATCGGTTATGGGCGCGGCTGGGCAACTACCGACGAGTTCGATAATGCCGACTACCTCGACAAGGAGGCCGCCGACAACAACGTCCTCAATGTGCGCAAGCTGTACGCGGGACGTATTGATATGATCGCGATGAACTTCGATCGCTTCAGCCAGATCGCCGAGGACGAAGGCTTCGATCCGGATCAAGCGGTCTTCCTCGATCCGCCGCTGCAGTCGAGTGGCCTGTATCTCATGGCGTCGCGCGCGATCGACGATCCCGAAGGCTTGGTCGAGGAATTCAACGAGGGTCTCAAGACCATCCGCGAGAACGGGCGTTACGACGAGATCATCGAACGATTCGGCGTCGAGGGATCCTGACCTGACATCCGTCGCGTGGTCCGGGGCCCCGATACTCGGCCCGCGCGGTTATACTGCGGTTCCGCGATCCGACGACAGGAGGCGCTTTGGTTTCCGCTGACCACGCCGAAACGTTTGCCGCTCTCGACCTGGGATCCAACAGTTTCCATCTGGTGATCGCACGGCGCGAGCCGAACGGGGCGCTGGTCGTGGTGGATCGCCTGCGCGAGATGGTGCGCCTGGCGGCCGGGCTGGATGCGGATAACCATCTGTCGGCGGACGCGCGCGAACGGGCGCTCGATTGTCTGGCGAAGATTGGCGAACGCCTGCGCGAGATCCCCGCGCGCAACGTGCGGGTGGTCGGGACCAACACGCTGCGCAAGGCGCGCGACAGTGGCGACTTCATCCGCGCGGCCGAGGCCGCGCTGAATCACCGCATCGAGATCGTCTCGGGCATGGAAGAGGCGCGTCTGATCTATCTGGGCGTCACCTACAGTCTCGCCCAGGACGGTCGCCGGCTGGTCCTCGATATCGGCGGCGGCTCGACCGAATTCATCGTCGGCGAGGGTATGGAGCCTCTGCACAAGGCCAGCCTGCACGTCGGATGCGTCGGTCACAGTCAGGCGTATTTCCCGGACGGGCGCCTGACGCGCAAGGCGTTCGAGCGGGCGGAACTCGCGGCCCGGATCGAGATCGAGCCGATCGAAAGCCGTTTTCGGGATCTCGCCTGGGAGGCTGCGCTGGGGGCCTCAGGCACCATCAAGGCCGTTGCGACGACCCTCAAGGAGTCCGGCCGGACGGATGGCACGATAACCCGCGAAGGCCTGGACGGGCTGCGCAAATCGATGATCAAAGCGGGGTCGATCGACAGACTCGACCTGCCCGGGGTCAAGGCCGAGCGTCACCCGGTTTTCCCGGGGGGATTCGCCATCCTCAGCGCCGCCATCGATTCGCTCGGTGTCGAGGAAATGCGCGTCGCCGACGGTGCGATGCGTGAAGGCATCCTGATGGATCTGCCCGGTCGCCTTGAACACGTCGATCCGCGCGCCGCGAGCGTCGAGCGTCTGGCGGCCCGATTCCACGCGGATCCCGCCCAGGCCGAGCGCGTCGTTGCCGTGGCGGACCAGTTGTTTGATCAGGCCCGTGAACCCTGGGCGCTCGACGATGAGGCCGGCTGGTTACTGCAATGGGCCGCTCGCCTGCATGAGATCGGCCTCGATATCGCTCATTCCTCCTGTCACAAACATGCCGCCTACATCGCCGCGAACACCGATCTCGCCGGTTTCGCCCACGCCGAGCAGTTGCAGCTCGCCACCTTGATCCGTGCGTGGCGCCGCAAGTTCCCGGCTGGCCAGTTCGCCGCTTTCGGCAAGGCGGACGGCAACCGCCTGGCTCGCCTGGCGGTGCTGTTGCGTATCGCCGCGGTGCTCCATCGCGGGCGTCGGGCGACGCCGTTGCCGCCGATCGGTATCGAGGTCGACGGTACCAGGGTCCATCTGCATTTTCCGCCGGGCTGGCTCGACGAGCATCCCCTGACCCGGGCCGATCTCGATGACGAGGCCGGGCTGTTGAAGGCCGGCGGCTTTACGCTCGATTGGGAGAACGAGGATTGAAAGGCGCTTGAAACCGATATCTCGCGAGGACGCCAGGTCTTTCAGTGAACGAAAAAAAGCGGTTCCTCGCAGAGCCGCGGAGGGCGCGGAGAAAAGCGAGGAATAGTGACCTTGATCGGGTATAGGTCGGACTCCCAGTCCGACAGAATAAAGGCTTCGAAATGTCGGGCTGAAAGTCCGACTCACTATATTTGCCTTGCCTTGCCTTGCCTTGCCTTTGCTCCGCGAACTCCGCGGCTCTGCGAGAAACCGGTTTTTTGATCACTCCGGCCCCGGGTCCGAATGCGATCCGGTCAAGGTGTCTGCAGGCTCTCGGCGGCTTCGGCGAGGAGGGCCTGCTGGACGCCGTATGGTTCTTCGTTGTCGCCCGGGACGGCGCGTTCGTAACGGCCGTCCGGCCCCAGCAGCCAAGCCTGGGTATTGTCGGCGAGGTAGGATTCGAGTTCCCGTACCAGGCGTTCGCGGATGCGACGGTTTTCGATCGGGAAACAGGTCTCGACCCGGCGGAAGAAGTTGCGTTCCATCCAGTCGGCGCTGGAAAGCCAGACCTGCGGTTGCCCACCGTTTTCGAAGTAATACACGCGGGTGTGTTCGAGGAAACGGCCGACGATCGAGCGCACCCGGATGTTCTCCGATACCCCCTCGACGCCGGGGCGCAGGCAGCACATCCCCCGCACGATCAGATCGATCGACACGCCCGCGACGGCGGCCTCGTACAGTGCCGCGATGATCTTCGGCTCCACCAGCGAGTTCAGCTTGGCGATGATGCGCGCCGGCTCGCCCGCGCGCGCCCGGTCGCGCTCGGCCGCGATGCGATCAAGCAGTCCCGACTGCAGCGTGAACGGTGCATGCAGCAGCCGGTTCATCTCCGGGACCCGCCCGAGGCTCGTGAGCTGCAGGAACATGTTGTGCACGTCCTGGCCGAGCGCGCGGCTGGCCGAGAGCAGTCCGTAGTCGGTGTACGCGCGCGCCGTCTTCGTGTGGTAGTTGCCGGTTCCGAGATGGATGTAGTTGCGCAGGCCGCGTTTCTCGCGGCGCACGATCAGGATCATCTTGGCGTGCGTCTTGTAGCCGACGATGCCGTAGACGACGTGCGCGCCGGCCTCCTGCAGGCGGTTGGCGAGCGTGATGTTCTCCTGCTCGTCGAATCGCGCCCGCAGTTCGACGACGACCGTGACCTCTTTGCCGGCCTTCGCGGCCGCCACGAGTTGGTCGACCACGGGTGAATCGGGTCCGGTGCGGTACAGGGTCTGTTTGACCGCGAGCACCTTCGGGTCGGCCGCAGCCTGGCGCAGGAAGTCGATCACCGGCGTGAATGAGTCGAACGGGTGATGCAGCAGGACGTCGCGCCGCGCGATCGTGTCAAAGATGCTGGCATTCGGGTGCATGGCGGTCGGTACCGCCTGCTGGAATGCCGGGTATTTCAGGTCGCCGCGGTCGACCAGGTCGTAGACCGCCAGCAGCCGGTTGAGGTTGACCGGTCCGTTCACCTGATACAGCGAGTCCCGGCTGAGTTCGAATTTGCGCAGCAGGAAATCCGCCATGTCGTCCGGACAATTGTCGGCAATCTCCAGGCGCACACCGTCGCCGTAGCGCCGTGATGCGAGTTCGCCCTCCAGCGCGAGCAGCAGGTCGTCCACTTCTTCCTCGTCGACGAACAGATCCGAATTGCGCGTCACCCGGAACTGATAGCAGCCGCGCACGCGCATACCGGGGAAGAGCTGCTCGACGAAGGTGTGGATGACCGAGGTCAAGAAGACGAAGTCGTGGCAGCCGTTGCCCTCCTCACCCGGTGGCAGTTGGATAACTCGGGGCAGGGCGCGCGGGGCCTGCACGATCGCGGTGCCGCCGCTGCGCCCGAAGGCGTCCTTGCCGCGCAGGGAGACGATGAAATTCAGCGACTTGTTCAGGATGCGCGGGAACGGGTGCGCCGGGTCGAGTCCCATCGGGCTGATGACGGGCAGCAGCTCGTTCTCGAAGTAATTGCGCAGCCAGCGCTCCTGGTCGTCGGTCCACTCGCTGCGGCGCACGAACCGGATGCCTTCGTCGGCAAGCTGCGGGATCAGGATGTCGTTGAGCACGCGGTACTGCTCGTCGACCAGTTCGTGGGCGCGCTCGCCGATCGCCGCGAGCACTTCCGTCGGCTGCATCTGGTCGGCGCCGACCTGGATCGCACCGACCTCGGCCTTCTGCATCAGGCCCGCGACCCGGATCTCGAAGAATTCATCGAGGTTGGTGCTGGAGATACACAGGAACCGCAGGCGTTCGAGCAGCGGGTTGGTCGTGTCCTTGGCCTGTTCCAGTACCCGGTGGTTGAACTCCAGCAGGCTCAGTTCGCGGTTGATGTAGAGTGCGGGATCCTGGGGATCGCGCTCCGTGACGGGCTGCTGTTCAATGCGTGCGGGCGCCTCTCCCATCGGGGAACTCCTGTGGCATACGCACCCAGTATAGCGCGCGGGGAATGGATGTTTTATGACAGCGGGATTGCAAGATGCCGTCGAAGCGCCTCCAGCAGCCGGTCGATGTGCGTTTCGTCATGGGCCGCGGACAGCGTGACGCGCAGCCTGGCGGTGTTCGGCGGCACGGTAGGCGGACGGATCGCCGTCACCAGCAGGCCTTCGGCGAGTAGCGCCTCGGACACGGCCAGTGCGCGTTCGGCCGAGCCGACGATGAGCGGCTGGATCGGCGTACGCGAATCGACCGGTTCGGCATCGAGGCCCCCGAGCCCAGCCCGGAAGCGATCGATCAGGCCGATCAGGTGCGCGCGCCGATCGTCCGCCGTCTCGACGATGCTCAGGCTCTCGAGCGTTGCCGCGGCCACAGCCGGCGGGATCGCGGTCGTGTAGATATACGTCCGCGCGGACTGAATCAACGTTTCGATCAGGTCCTCATCGCCCGCGACGAAGGCGCCCGCCGTGCCGAAGGCCTTGCCGAGAGTGCCGATCAGCACCGGCACTTCGATGGCCGAAAGCCCGGCCGCGGACACGCTGCCGCGGCCGCCCTCGCCGAGAACGCCGATCCCGTGGGCATCGTCGACCGCCAGGCGGGCATCGTGACGCCCGCAGACGGCCGCGAGATCGCGCAGCGGTGCGACATCCCCGTCCATGCTGAATACGCCGTCAGTGAGGACCATTTTCTCTTCGGCCTCCACGCGCCCAAGGCGCCGGTCGAGATCGGCGGCATCGTTGTGGCGGTAGCGCTGGAAACCGACGTGCGGCCGGTAGCCGGCGTCGATCAGGGAGGCGTGGTTCAGGCGGTCCTCGAAGGCGCAGTCGCCGCGCGCCAGCAGCGCCGAGCCCACGCCCAGGTTCGCCATGTATCCGGTGGAGAAAAGTAGCGCGCGCTCGCGGCCAGTGAACGCCGCCAGCGCGTCTTCGAGTTCGTGATGCGGCCGTGAATGCCCGTTGACCAGATGGGCCGCGCCGCTGCCCGCCCCCCAGTGCCGGGCGGCGTCCGCCAGTGCATTGGCGACCCGTTCATCAGCGGCCAGGCCGAGGTAGTCGTTGCTGCAGAAAGTCACGACGCGCTCACCGTCGAGCACCATCTCCGGGCCCTGGGCGGATTCCGCTACCCGGCGGGCCCGGTACAGACGGTCGTTGCGACGCTGTTCGAGGGCGGGTTTGAGGTCACGCATCGCGGGGCCATCCCGCTGCGGCCAACGAAATCCCGTAGGCCGGCTTGCGACCGAAGGGAGCCAGCCGGCGGTCCGGGGTGCGATGCCCGGCAACGCCGGCTGTTGCCTGCGGCAAAAGCTGGCTTACGCCGCTGATGCGCCTGCGACTTCTCGCGGTTCTTTGGCGTATGCAGATTCCGGAGACTTTCATCGCGAGCAAGCTCGCTCCCACATTCACTTTCCGGCGCGCGTGGCTGAGCCCCTGTGGGAGCGAGCTTGCTCGCGATGACGGCGCTTCCATGGACGCTTACGCCTTGATGCCGGCCGAGGCGTCGATATTCACCGGCAATGCCCCTCAATCACCGCGCTCAGGAGGTGGGCTCGGCCTCGGCTGCCGCGGCCACGGCCGGGCAGGACGGTCCGTCCGCGCGCTCGCGCTCGACCGTCTCGGCCTCGATGCCCAGGCGCGCGAATAGCTGCTGGTCGTGTTCGGTTTCGGGGTTCTCCGTCGTCAGCAGCTGCTCACCGTAGAAGATCGAATTGGCGCCGGCGAAGAAGCACATCGCCTGGGTTTCGTCGGACATCTCGTTGCGCCCGGCGGACAGGCGTACGTACGACTGCGGCATCATGATCCGGGCGATGGCGATGGTGCGCACGAACTCGAGCGGGTCGAGGCGTTCGACGCCGTACAGCGGCGTGCCCGGGACCTGCACCAGCATGTTGATCGGGACCGAGCCGGGATGGATTTCCTGGTTGGCCAATTCCACCAGGAGCCCCGCGCGGTCGTTCTGGTCCTCGCCCATGCCGACGATGCCGCCGCAGCAGACGTTCACGCCGGCATCGCGTACGTTCTTCAGCGTCTGCTGGCGATCGGCGTAGCTGCGCGTGGAGATGACGCGTTCGTAGTACTCGGGCGAGCTGTCGAGGTTGTGGTTGTAATAGTCGAGTCCGGCCTCGGCGAGGCGTTTGGCCTGTTCCTCGCGCAGCATGCCGAGCGTGACGCAGGTCTCCATGCCGAGATCGCGCACGGCCTGGATCATCTCGATCACGCGCTCGAGATTGCGGTCGGTCGGGTTGCGCCAGGCGGCCCCCATGCAGAACCGGGTCGCGCCCTGATCTTTCGCGGCCTGCGCCGCCTCGACGACCTCCTCGACCGGCAGCAGGCGCTCGCGCTCCAGGCCGGTGTTGTGGTGGACGCTCTGCGGGCAGTACGCGCAGTCCTCCGGGCAGGCCCCGGTCTTCACCGACAACAGGGTGGAGATCTGCACGCGGTTCGGGTCGAAGTGCTGGCGGTGGACGGTCTGCGCCTCGAA
>Ga0075106_1000312_pt1 | contig 26089 bp, 30 predicted proteins | sample AntDeeMetag02WF4_FD_69796 | JGI IMG/M metagenome (GOLD analysis project Ga0075106, IMG submission 69796) | Saline lake microbial communities from Deep Lake, Antarctica - Antarctic Deep Lake Metagenome 02WF4 | ecosystem: Environmental > Aquatic > Non-marine Saline and Alkaline > Saline | place... | reverse complement strand
CCGTCGGCTTCGAGAACACCGTGGCGCCCTCGGGCGGGTCGACGCGCCACAGGCGGTCCCCCGAGACCGCGTCGACGGCGTGGAGCGGTTGCGGTGACGGGTCCGCACGCCGCTCCCGGACGACCACGACGTCCCCGTCCACCGCACCGACCTCGTACCACCGCCGGAGCGTCGCCCCGTCTGCCGTCACCTCGGTCGTGGCCAGCGGGTGCGTCCACCGCTCGTCGCCGGTCGCGGCGTCGAACGCGACGAGGTCCATCCCACCGGTCCACTTCGAGACGAACGCCAGCCCACCAGCGAGAACCGGCCCGCTTCTGACGTACGGTTCGACGGCCGACTCCCACAGCACGCTGCCGTCTACGGGGTCGAGGGCGTACAGGGTGCCCCGCGAGGTGGCGAACACTCCGTGGTCGGGGTGGAACGACTGCACGACGAGGCGGTCGTCGTCGACGTTCCCGACCCACAGCTCTGTCCCCGAGCGCGCGTCGTAGGCGTGCAGGTCGCCGGTGACGCGACTCCCGTAGTAGAGTCGGCCAGCGCCGACCGTCCACTCGCCCCGCGGCGGTTCGGGGGCGCCCCACGCGTGCTCGCCGGTCGCCGCGCCGAACATCCCCAGCGGGCCGCGCTCGTACTCGTCCACCCGGTAGTAGACGCCGTCACCGGGCGCCAGCAGGTCGGGGACGACGTTCGTCTCTCCCCCGAGGAACGGGTGCTCCCACGCGGTGTCGCCGCTGTCGAACGCGAGGCTCCGGACCGTCGTGCCCCGGGACTCCAGGCTCGCTGACGCGACCCGGCCGTTCGCCACGACCGGCGGTGTGTGAGCGTGTGCTGTTCCCAGGTCCCGCCGCCAGTGGACCTCGAGGTCGTCGCCGGGCGCACTGGTGGCCGGTGGGTTGCGGGTGCACGCCGGATCGTAGTCCGGGTACGGCCACTCGGTGTCGCTCCACGCGAGCGAGACGGGGTCGGGGGACTGTTCGGACGTCGCGTCGGCGTCGAGCAGCGGGGCCGCGGCGTAGCCGCCAGCGGCGCCGGCGAGGCCGCCGGCACAGGCCGCCAGCACCTCGCGTCTGGAGGGCGCGTCGGTCATCGGTTGGCGTTCACGACGGGCCGGCAAGTGTCTTCGGTGAAAAGACAAGGCAATTGGGCGCTCGCCGCGGAGAGGCGTGCATGACCGACTACTTCGAGGTCCACGAGCGCGACGCCGCGGCGCGCGTGGGCGAACTCCGCCTCGCGGAGTCCGTGACGACACCGGCGCTCGCGGACGACGTGATACGGGACGCGGGCAGCGAGTGGTTCCAGCGCCAGGACCGCCCCGAGGGCGACGAGTCGGCGCTGACCGTGCTGCCCCACCGCGGGTTCCCCTCCGGGACCGCCGCCGAGGTCCAGGAGTCGTTCGCGCCCGACTACCCGGACGTGGAGTTCCCGAGCGCCGCCGTCGTCTCCCCCGGGACCGCCGAGGACTTCGGCGCGGACGCATACGTCCTCTCGGGGGCGCCCGGGTTCGTCGGCCACGGGTCGGCGTTCCGGGACGCAATCGTGCAGACCCGTGAGGCGATTCCCGACGACACCGCGCTCTACCTCTCGGGAGTGGCGACGCCGCGGAACGTCGCCGTCCTCGTCTACGCGGGCGTCGACCTCGTGGACGCCGACCGCGCAGTCGTGCGCGGGACGCAGGGCCGCTACCTCACGACGGAGGGCGCCTACGACCTCGCTGACCTCGACGAACTCCCGTGTTCGTGTGGGGCCTGCCAGCAGCCAGCGGAGTCCTTCGACCGCGAGGACTGCGTCGAGCACAACGTCAACGTCCTGCGGGCGGAACTCGCGCGGGTGCGCCGCCGGATTCGCGACGGCCGCCTCCGGGATTACGTGGAGGGGCAGGCCCGCCACGCCGCGTGGACGACCGCGGCGTTCCGGGAGTTCGACCAGCAGTACGGCTACATAGAGGAGCGCACGCCCGTCTTCCGGGACGACCTGCTGCTCTCCGCGACGGAGGACACGCTCCGGCGCGTGGAGATCCAGCGCTTCGCCGAGCGCGTCACCACGCGCTACCGGAAGCGCCTCGACGGCCACCCTCTCCTCCTGGTTCCCTGTTCGGCGGCGAAGCCGTACAGCGAGAGCCAGAGCCACCGCCAGTTCCAGGACGCCGCCAGCTACCGCGCGCACATGGTGTCGATGACGTCGCCAATCGGCGTCGTCCCCCAGGAACTCGAACTCACCTACCCCGCCCAGCAGTACGACTCCGTGGTGACGGGGCGCTGGAGCGCCGAGGAGAAGGAGTTCGTCGCGAACGTGTTGCGGCGCTATCTCGAACGCACCGACTACTCCCGCGTCATCGCGCACATCCCGCCCGAGGGCTACCGCGACGTCTGCGAGCGGGTCGCCAGCGAGGTGGACGTCCCCTTCGAGTTCACGGTCGACGACCACCCGACGACAGACGAGAGCCTCGGGGAACTGAACGCCGCGCTCGCGGGCGAGGACAAGATCTGGGTCTCCGAACGTGAGGAGGCCACGCTCCGCGCGGTCGCGGACTACTACATCGGTGACGGCGCGGGCGACGAGCTATTCGCGGACATCGAGGTGCAGGGCCGCTACCCGAAACTGCAGGCCCTCGACGCCGACGGCGAGCAGCTCGCCGCGCTCGTCCCGCAGTACGGCTCGCTGTCGTTCACGCTCGCCGGCGCGGACCGCTGGGTCGACAGCGACGCGCCGACGAAGCGCGTGGAGATAGACGGCTTCGTCCCCGAGGGGAGCGTGCTCGCGCCCGGCATCCTCGACGCCAGCGACGACATCCGCGTCGGCGACGAGGTCGTCGTCGAGGGGCCGCGGGCGTTCGCCGTCGGGCGCGCGACGATGCCGGGTCCCGCGATGGCCGACGCCACCCGCGGCATCGCGATCCACGTGCGCCACTCCCGGGAGAAGTAACAAGACGCCCCGCTCCGTAGTCAGACACATGCAGGTCGCCGATGCGATGACCAAACGGGTCGTGACGGTGGACGCGGAGGTCTCCCTGCACGACGCCGCGGACCTGATGCTCTCGGAGTGCGTTGGCAGCGTCGTCGTCACGCGCGATGGGAACCCGGCGGGCATCCTCACCGAGTCGGACTTCGTCGTCGCGGGCCACGAGTACGACCGCCCGTTCAGCGAGATTCCGGTGTACGCCGCGGCGTCCAGTCCGCTCGTCACCATCCAGCCGACCGCCACCTTGCGGTCGGCCGCGGCGAAGATGACCGAAGAGCGCATCAAGCGCCTCCCGGTGTCCGAGGGCATCGACCTCGTCGGCATCGTCACCGCGACCGACCTCCTGGCCGCCCAGGCCGACCTCGACGCCGAGACCCGGCGCTACCTTCGCGAGCGCGAGGAGTGGACGGTCGACTAACCCCTTCGATTCCGGAGGATTGATTCACGCGGGCGTGGGAGGTTCGCCGTGGACCGAGACCACCTAGTAGCGACCGTGGGCGGCTTTCTCGTAGCCGCAGCCGTCTTCGCGGTCATGTTCTGGGTCATCGACGCCGAGGCCGTGCTGGCGGCCGGCCGGCAGGCCGACCTCCTGCTCCTGGGGGTCGTCGCGGCGACCATCCTGCTGTGGAACGTCGCGTGGGGCCTGGAGCTGTGGACGGTCCTGCGCACGCTAGACGTGCACACGCCGATTCACACGGCGCTGCTCGTGAACGCGGCCAGCGGCTTCGCCAACCACGTCACGCCGTTCGGGCAGGCCGGCGGCGAACCAGTCACGGCGTGGCTCATCACCCAGTCGACGGAGACCGACTACGAGGTGGGCCTCGCGTCCATCGCCAGTCTCGACGCCATCAACGTCGTGCCGTCGCTGTCGTTCGCGGTGGTCGGCGGCCTCTACTTCGTCTCGACGACGGACCTCAGCGTCGGCATGGTGCCGCGGAGCGTGCTCTGGGTCGTCGCCGCGGTCGCCGTCGTCGCCGTCCTCGCGTGGTTGTTACGGGACCGCGTCCGCCAGTACGCTGGGGGCGCCGTCTACCGGGTCGTGCACGCGGTGACGGCGCGCGTGCCGCGCGTCCAGCCGCCGTCGCGAGAGTCGCTGAAGGCACGCATCGCGAGCTTCGTCGGCGCCATCAGGCGCGTGGGCAACGACCGACCGCGGCTCGCGGGCGCCATCGGCCTCTCGGCGCTCGGCTGGGTTTTCCAGGCCGTCGGCCTCTGGGTGACGTTCCTCGCGCTCGGCGAGCACATCCCCGTCTACGTCCCGCTGTTCGTCCTCCCGCTCGGGACGATGGGGTCGGTGGTGCCGACGCCCGGCGGCCTCGGCGGCACGGAGGCCATCAACATCACCGTGTTGACCGTCGTCACGTCCGTCGCGGCGCCAACCATCGCGGCGGCGGTGACACTGCACAGCGTCGGTGGCTACCTGCTGACGACGAGCGTGGGCGCGGCGGCCGCCAGCGTGCTCGGCGTGCGCGGCGCCGTCGAACCGTAGGCCGACTGGAGCCGATTCTCTCCGGCGCTCACTCCCCGATAGCACCACCTGCGGGTGGCCGCGGCGCTTGGACGTACAGGGCGCTCCTGATGGTCAGAAACCGACTCACAGGGAGCGAACCGCCGTTGGTCGCGAGTGCTCAGAGGTAGCCGAGGTCCTCAAGGTGGTCGTCGATGTCCAGCCGTTCGGCTTCGTCCAGTGGCTGGCCGCGCTCGGGCATGAGCCGCTGGAGCCGCGCCTCGAGCTCCGGGTCCTCGATGCGGCGGAGTTCCCGGGGGTCGGACCCAAGGTCGTACAGCTCCGGCTCCCAGTCGCGGTCCGGGTACTCGACGTACTTCGCGCCGTCGGCGCGGATGGCCCGGCCCCAGTTCTGCTCGCGGTGGAGCGACGCGCCGCAGGCCCGCATATACGCGGGCCGGTCCTCGACGCCTTCGCCGGGACGAATCGGCTCGCCGTCGGCGTCGACGGAGAGTCCGAACCTTTCGAGAATCGTCGGCAGGACGTCCACCTGGCGGACCTGCGCGTCGACGCTCGCTGGCTCGATGCCGGGGCCCGCGAGCACGAACGGGACGTTCGTGGTGAAGTCGAAGACGTTCTCGCCGTGCCCCTTCTCGATGTAGTGGTCGTCGATGTCGGGGCCGCGGTCCTCGAACGCGCGGTTGAGGCGCCCGACGACGTCGCGGGTGTCCACGCCGCCGTAGTAGCGCAGCGCGTCCCGGAGGGACTTCAGGAGGAGTCGCAGGGGGCTGTGGCGGTGGGTGATGCTCTCGCCGTGGTCGCCGACGAACGCGACGACGGTGTTGTCGGGGGCGGCGTCGACGAGCGCCTCGATCTCGCGGTCGAGCGCGGAGAACGCGCGGCCGTACGGTGTCTCGCCGTACTCCGGGCTGTCGAACTCGGCGGGCACGCGGACGTCCTCGTGGATCTCCCAGAGGTGGACGAACGCCGCGAACGGTTCGGGGAGTGAGGCGACGCGGTCGAGGCCCTCTTCGCGCCACTCCGAGAACATGTCGGCGTCCTCTGGCCGGTGGTCGTAGCGGTCGAAGTCGCGGTCGAGGCCCGTCTCCGGGAGCAGCGGGCCGGTGACCAGCGCCTCCGTGTGGTAGCCGGCGTCGCCCATGACCCCGGCCAGGGAGTCGACGTCCGGCGACAGCGTTCCGTGCTGGAGCGACTGGACGCCGTTGCGCTCGGAGTACGTCCCGGTGAGCAGGCTCGCGATGGCGGGCGTCGTCGTGGTCGTCGTCGAGTAGAGGTTCGAGCAGTCCAGCCCGCTGGCCCGCAGGTCGTCGAGGAACGGCGTGTCCGTCCGGTCGGAGCGAACGAAGTCGTCCCGCAGGCAGTCGACGCAGACGACCAGCAGGTTAGGCTCCTCGCTCGATTGGGTGGTGTTCTCGCTCATGGTCAGGTCCTGTAGCCGAGGCTCTCCAGTCGGTCCTCGACGGTGCTGTCGTCTCCTTCGTCGTTCGACTCGATACTGGTCGCGTCGTCGGCCGGGTCGTGGCTGCCCCCGTCGGTTGCCGACGTCACGCTCCAGGGAACCTCGCGAAGCGCGGGGATGCCCACGCCTCCCGGGTGGCCGTAGATGTGGTGCTCGCCGACGGCGTTGCCGTGGTCGGCGGTAATCACCGCACGCTCGGCGTCCACGTTCGACAGCAGCAGTTCGACGTCCGCGAGGACCGCCTCCAGGTTCTTCCGGTAGCTCTCCCAGACGTCGGCCTCGGTGCGCTGGCCGAACCGGAGTTCCTCCCAGACGGACATCGGCTGGGTCCCCCAGTCGTCGAGCGCGATGCCGTCGTCATCGTCGTCCACGATGGACGGGAAGTGGGGCTGCATGTAGTGGACGACCATTCGGTCGGTGTCCCGCTCGCGGCCCGCCTCGATGGCGGCGTTCGTGATGGGACGGGGCGGTATCGTCCCGCGGTCGTCGTCCCAGCCGGTGCGCCACACCTCGTCGACGTGGCCGAATCGCGAGAGGTCCAGCATCTTCGTCGAGTAGGGGTTGCCCGTGACGTAGGCCACCTCGGCGAGCGCGTCGTCGTCGGCGCTCCCGAAGACGGCCGACAGCCACTCCTTCGAGGTACTCCCCGGCGAGATGGCGGTGCCGGTGGCCGGGAAGTTGTAGTCGCCCGCCCCCACGACGTCCGCGAAGAGGTCCGCGCGGCAGGCGTCGAGGACGACCAAAAGGTCCCAGTCGGCGTCGAGCACCGGGTCCGGGTCCGGGGTCGCCGGGCGGACGGAGAAATACGTCCGGTTGACGAACTCCCGGACCGCGTCGAGACCGGCGTGTCGGAGGCTCCGGACGGCGTCAGTGAGTGGAGAACTCATCGTCGGATTACGTGCGGTACTCCGTCGTTCACGCGGCGGGAAACGACGCAGAGCTACATTACTGCTGCGCTTCCCCGCTCGCCGGTCCCGGACCGCGCCAGAACTGCTCGCCCCCGTCAGTCGTCGACGGGTTCGACGTCGAGTGGCCGTTCGGGATTGGCCTCCGAGGCGGCGTCGGGCATCCCGAACTGGTGGTCGCCGGTCACCTGGACGGAGCCACGCTGGACAGTCACGTCGCCGGCGAGGTGCGCGCGGACGGCGGTCACGAGCGCGTCGGCCTCCAGTGGCTGGCCGCGTGCCTTCACGTCCTCGACGCTCGCGTCCGGCGGGAGGTCGAAGGCGCGCTGGGTGAGGATGGGGCCCTGGTCGAGGTCGGTGGTGACGTAGTGGGCCGTGACGCCCGCGACGCGGACGCCCGCCTCGACGGCTTGCCGGTAGGCCTGCGCGCCGGGGAACGCGGGCAGCAGACTCGGGTGGACGTTGATGATGCGCCCGGGGTAGCGGAACACGACGTCCGGGCTGAGGATGCGCATGTAGCGCGCGAGCACGACGACGTCGACGTCGTACTCGTCGAGGAGTTCGAGCAGGCGGTCCTCGTCGGGGACGCCGGACCCGTCGCCGACGTCGTGGAACGGCACGCCGTACTCCTCGGCGACCGATTCGAGACCGGAGTGGTTCCCGATCACGACCCGTACGTCCGCGGAGAGGTCGGCCTCGCAGAGCGCGCGCAGGCAGTGGTCCTCCTTCGTGACGAGCACCGCGATACCCTCGTCGCGCTCGTCGGGGAACCGCGTGCGGATGTCGACGTCGAGGTCGTCGCCGGTCTCGGCGAGTTCGTCGCGGAGCGCCTCGCGACTCTCGACTGGGTCGGTGTCGCAGTGGAGTGTCATCCGGAACACGCCGTCCCGGACGGTCTGCTCGATGTCCTCGATGTTCACTCCGCGCTCGAACAGCAGTCCGGTGACTCCGGCGACGATACCCGTGCGGTCGGCTCCGACGACCGTTATCTCGGTCAGGTCGGTTCGCAGCGGCGCCACCTCCGGACTGCCGTTCGGTGTCGGCATGGTAGAACACAGTCGCTCGACGCTGATAAGCCACTACGTGGTCGCAGAGCTTGCCGATGCACGTTCGTGCAACTTCCCCGCGTTCCAAAAGAGTCTTTGACCACGGACGCCCACATCCACGCGATGACCGCGTACACCGCGACGGTGACGGTCCGGCTGAAGCGTGGCGTCCTCGACCCGGAGGCCGAGACCACGCAGCGCGCGCTCGAACGCCTGGGCTTCGAACTCGCGGACCTGCGCTCGACGGACCGCTTCGAGATCGACCTCGACGTCGCCGACGAGGAGACGGCCGCCGACCGCGCGGGCGAGATGGCCGAGCGCCTGCTCGCGAACCCGACCATCCACGACTACGACGTGGCCGTCGAGGAACGCGAATGACGGTCTCGGTCGTCCGCTTCGGCGGGTCGAACTGCGACCGCGACGCCGTCCGCGCCCTCGAGGACGTCGGCGTCGACGCCGAACTCGTCTGGCACGAGGACGGCCTCCCCGCCGAATCGTCGGGCGTCGTTCTGCCCGGCGGCTTCTCCTACGGCGACTACCTCCGAGCGGGCGCGATGGCCGCCCAGTCCCCGATTCTCGACGACGTGCGGGAGCGCGCCAGCGAGGGGCTGCCGGTGCTCGGCGTCTGCAACGGCGCCCAGATCGGCTGCGAGGCGAAACTCACGCCCGGCGCGTTCACGACCAACGCCAGCGCGCGCTTCCAGTGCGAGCACGTCCACGTCCGCGTGGAGAACGCCGACACGCCGTGGACGGCCGCCTACGACGAGGGCGACGTCGTCACGCTCCCAATCGCCCACGGCGAGGGCCGCTTCGAGATTACCGAGGAGCGCTACGACGAACTCGTCGACGCGGACCGCGTCCTCCTCCGCTACTGCGACGAGGACGGGAACGTCACCGACGCCGCGAACCCCAACGGCTCGCGGGGCGCCGTCGCCGGCATTCTCGGCGAGCGAGAGACGGTCGCCGTGATGATGCCCCACCCCGAGCGCGCGGCGCTCCCCGAACTCGGCCTCACTGACGGCCGCGGCGTCCTCGAAGCGTTCGCGTGACGGCAGTTGTCGGCGCGAGCTCGACCCTCCGCCGGCACGGGAATCCAGCAGCAACCGCCCGCGTAGCGAGCGAGTGCGGCAAACGTATTTCTTCTCGGACGCCGACTCGGCGCGTATGAACGGTATGGGGACTGCCGAACGAATCTTCACTGCGCCGGACGCCGGCGTCGAGATGGTCGAGCGCAGCGACGTCGAGGCCGTGGCCGGTCGCGGCCTCCGGGGTGACAGATACTTCAGCGACGTCGAAACGGGGACGTTCGTCACCTGGGACGCGGACGACGACCGCGGGGACGGCTACGATTTGACGCTCATCGAGCAGGAAGCCATCGAGGCAATCGAACGCGAGGCGGGCATCGAACTCGCGCCGGGGGAGCACCGACGGAACGTCGTCACGCGGGACGTCGCGCTCAACCACCTCGTCGGCACGCGGTTCCGCGTCGGCGACGTCGTCTGCCGGGGCGACCGGCTGTGTGAACCCTGTGGCTACCTCCAGGACCTCACCGGGAAGAACGTCCTCGACGCGCTGGCGCACCGAGGCGGGCTTCGAGCGGACGTCCTCGAAACCGGGACAGTTCGCCCCGGAGACAGAATCGAGACGCTCGACTAACCTGGCGGCGAGGGCCGCGCTACTCCGCGAGCGGCAGGTTGTAGCTCTTCTCGCGCTCCACGACGGCCTCGTGGGTCGCCTCGCACTCACAGGACACCTCCGAGAACACGGAGGGGTCCTGCCGGAGGTCGAAGTCCTTGATGGCCTCCTGGACCAGGTCGTCGCACTCGCCGCAGTTGTGCGGCCCGCGGTCGCTGCCGTGACCCACGGGGTCGGAGACGACGATGGCGTCCGCGTCTGCGGTCGATTCGAGGACCGCTGCGACCGACCAGAGCCACGGCGGCCGGTAGCCGCCCCGGAAGTGCAGCTGGTCGACCATCGTGTAGCGCTGGACGTTCGTCGGGTTCATCGAGACGGTGTGGCAGCCCTCGACGTCCGCACAGCGTCGGATGGACTGCTCCATGTCCGCGATGGCCTCGGACTCCGCGAGGAACGGCGGCTTCATCAGCAGGTACGCCTTCACGCCGGCGCCCGCGGTCGCCGCGGCCGCGTCGGCCTCGCGAGCCTCCGCGCACGCCGCCTCGAAGTCGCTGAAGTCGAAGTACTTGTTCACGCAGTCGTGGCGCACGCGGTCGTTGGCGGTTTCGAGGCCCACTGCGACGTCCGTCTTCAGGCCCACCGAGGTGAAATCTGCGATCTTCTCCCGGTCGACGAAGTCCGGCAGGCTCTCCACGACGATGCGCTCGCGGTCGCTGAACGTCTCGGCGATGGCCTGTCGCGTCTCCGCGGGCACCTCCCGCTCGTCGAGGAACGACCCGCTCGTGTAGATCTTGATCAGGCCGCTCTGCTCGTCGGCCTCCTCGCGCTCGTGGGCCAGGCAAGCGTCGACCTGCTTCATCAGATCCTCGTGGGCGACGCTCCCGCCCTCGACGGACTCCGCGACGTAGCCGCACATCGTGCAGCCGCCGGCCCGCGCCCACCGACAGCCGCCGGTGTTCAGGATGATGGTGAGGCTCTGGTAGACGCCGTCCGGCGTGTTGTCCTCGTCCAGCCAGACCCGCGTCGGCTCGTCCGGCGCGTAGTCCTTCGACCCCTTCTCGTCCCGCAGCTCCCGCATCACCTTGTTGTGGGCGTCCATCCCCCGCCCCTGCTCGTAGACCTCCGCGCTCGGCTCGCTCATTACTCGTTCGGAGTTGTCGCGGGCGTAAAGCGGCTTCGTCTAGTCGCTCGTGCGTTCTCTGTATGATGTGCGTCAGTAGCAGACCCACTCTGAAAGCCCTCGCGCGGCTCGCGCACGCTCAGTGACATATCGCTCACCGCGTTCGCGATAGGGGTCACTGAGGCGCAAACGGGCTTCGCCCGCGAGCCGCGCTCGCCATTTCAATCCGCCAGGCTGTCGGCTGTCCGGGCTGTTACGAGCCATCGGATGGTGGCGCCGACTGAAGCGCCCACGAGGTTCGCGGCGGCGTCGAGGAGGCTGAGGGTGCGGCCGACTGCCGGCTGGACGAGTTCGACGGCGCCGCCGAGAGCCGCGACGGCGAGGACGACTACCGCGAGTGTGCGGACGGTTCGGGCCCGCATTGCGGCGGCGACGGAGAACGAGAGTGCCGCGTAGCCCCCGGCGTGGAGGAGTTTGTCCGCGTTCGCGGGGAGAGCGCTGGCTGCACCCGTGGAGCCGGGGACCAGCGACGCCGCCACGACGACCAGGCCGACGGCGGCGGCGACCGCGCCCCACCGCGGCGACCTCACTGGTCGAACGCGGCGAGCGCCTCGCCGAGCGGCGGCGCGTCGAACCACTCGTGGTCCGTGTAGCGGTTCGCGCCCGCCGCGTACATCTCTGAGGTGGCCTGCACGAGTTCCTCGGGAAGCGGGTCCGGGGACGCCTCGCAGAGCGCGCGCCAGTCCGCGACGCCGCGGTCGTCGGCCTCCTGTTTGGCCGCCGCGACGGCCTCGACCCACTCGGGGTCGGCGCGCTTGTAGTACTGCCTGACGACCTCCTTGGAGACCTCGCGGCCCTCGAACCCGAAGCGGTTCTCGTCGAACGTGCCGACGACGTCCGCGACGCGGACCTCGCCGTCGACGTAGAGACACTCTATCTTCCCGTCTTCGTGGACGAAGCCCGCGCGCTCGGCGCGCTCGGTGACGACGCGGTTCACCTCGCGGGCAAGCGCTTCGAGGTCCTCGATACTCGCGCGGCCCGCGATGTGGTCGGCTTCCTCCCGTGTGAGGTAGCGGTCCTGCTCCTCGTACTTCGTGGAGAACTCCACGACCGGACTCGGGAGGTCGACGCGCTCGTCGGGCCACTCCTCGAAGTCGAGGTCGAAGTCCGCGGAGTCGCGGCGCTTCCGGAGACTCGACCCCACCGGGACGCTGTTCCGGAAGACGACCTCCAGGGGCACGAGGTAGTTCCCGGCAGCGGCCTCGTGGTAGGCGTCGTAGTCGTAGCTCCCGTTCTCGAACGGGAGGTCGGGCACCTGCGTGAGCGCGACGACCATCTCGGTCGGGGGTTCGGGGGCGTCCGCGAGCGCGACCGTGTCACCGCTGTCTGTCCGAACACCCTCGTAGTGCGTCGGCACCCCCTCGGTCTCGAGGAGTTCGAAGTTGAACGCGCCCATCGTGGCGAGGCTGGCGCCCTTGCGCGGAATCAGGTCGGGCATCTCCCCCCAGTCGAAGACGGAGTAGCGGTCGCTGAACTCGAAGACGCCGCGACCCAGCGACTCCCGGGTCGGTGGCTCCTCCACCCGGAGGTCCTTGACGCTCGTCATGGGCGTACCGGGGTGACCGACGACCATGAATCTTTCACTCTCGTGCCCACAACCCCTTCGCTTCGAGTGGAGTTGTACACGTTCGTGGCACGCGTGGCGCACGTGGCCGCTGTGAGAGGCTTTTTGTCCGTGCGCGCAGTTCCATCGCACATGACCGACGCCGGCGAGTTCGATTTCGACGTGGTCCCCGACACCGACCAGTCGTTCGAGAACGCGCTGTCGAAGGCGCGCGCCGGCGACCGCCTCACCGTCGACGACGGCATCGAACTCATCACCACCGGCACGGACGTCGAGGGCATCGACCCCCGGCGGAAGGAACTCGTCCTCGAGGCCGCCGACCGCCGCCGCGCCGAGGTGGTCGGCGACGAGGTGACGTTCGTCGCGAACGTGAACAACAACGTCACGACGGCCTGCAACACGGGCTGCCTGTTCTGCAACTTCAAGGACACCGCCCACCGGTTCGAGACCGACCACGACGAGGCCCACGCCGGCTTCACGAAGACGCCCGAGGAGTCCCACGACGCCGTCGCCGACGCTGTCGAGCGCGGCGTCTACGAGGTCACGTCCGTCTCGGGGCTCCACCCCGCCTTCGGCCTGAACGAGGAACACCGCGAGGCCCTCGACCCCCAGAACCAGGAGCACAACTACAAGCCCCCCGAGCGCTACGACACGGACCCGCACACGTACGTCGAGCAGATACGCGCGATGAGCGAGGCCGGCGCCCACGTCCACTCGATCACCCCGGAGGAAGCCGAACACGCCCAGCGCGGCGTCGAGTGGGGCTACCGCGAGGTGTACCAGCAACTCGCCGACGCGGGCCTGGACACCGTCCCGGGCACCGCCGCCGAGATTCTCGTCGACGAGGTCCGGGACGTCATCTGTCCAGGGAAGATATCGACCGACGAGTGGGTCGCTGCGATGGAGGCGGCCGCCGACGTCGGCCTCCCGATGACCGCGACCATCATGTACGGTCACGTCGACAACGCCGCCCACCGCGTCCACCACCTCGACGTAATCCGGGGCCTGCAGGACCGCACGGACAACATCACGGAGTTCGTTCCGCTCTCGTTCGTCCACCGGGAGACGCCGCTGTTCGACCGCGGCGTCGTCACCGGCGGCGCCAGCGACGCCGAGGACGAACTGATGGTCGCGGTGTCTCGGCTCTTCCTCGACAACGTCGAACACATCCAGTCGTCGTGGGTGAAGTTCGGGAACGCGAAGGGCCTGAAACTGCTCAACTGCGGCGCCGACGACTTCATGGGCACCATCCTCTCCGAGGAGATCACGAAGCGTGCGGGCGGCCAGCACGGCGAGTTCCGCTCCGTCCGTGACTACGCCGAGATGATATCGGCCATCGGCCGCACGCCCGTCGAGCGCTCGACGGACTACACTGAACGCCGCGTCGTCGACCCCGACGAGGACCCCCTCGGCCCCCGACTCGGGCCGCAGGCGGACGGCACGCCGCTGGTCCCCGAACGCGACGCCGACGCCGCCTCCGGGACGGCCAGCGCGGACGACTGACCGCCATGATGAGCACCACCCACGCCGCCATCGGCGTCACGCTCGCAGCGAGCACGCTGTGGGTCGCCCCCGAACTCGCCGTTCCGGCGGCGCTCGGCGCGATGGCCGGCGGCATCTTCCCGGACCTCGACGTCGCGTACGTCGCCCACCGCAAGACGCTGCACTACCCCGAACTGTACTGGCCGTTCGTCGCCGTCGGCTTCGTCGTCGCCGTGCTCGCGCCGTCGCCGATCACCGCCGGCGCCGCGTTCTTCCTGCTCTCCGCCGCCGTCCACTCCGTCACAGACATGTTCGGCGGCGGCCTCGGCTCCCGGCCGTGGAGCAACGACGACCAGCGCGGCGTCTACGCTCACCGCCGCGGCCGGTGGATTGCGCCCCGGCGCTGGGTCCGCTACGACGGCTCACCGGAGGACCTGCTCGTCGTCGCCGCGTTCTCACTGCCCGGCCTCCTGCTGTACGGCGACCTGGTCCGTCGGCTCACGCTGGCGATGCTGTCGGTGTCGGCGGTGTACGTTCTCGTCAGGAAACCCATCGGGCGGCTCGGCGAGCGCCTCGACGTCTAGTCGTCCAGGACAGCGCGGTAGCGCCGGCCCGCGTCGTCGTCCGCAATCAGCGCGCGGCCGATGCGCTCGCCCACCCACTCGTTCTCCAGGCTCCCGTCGCCGTCCCGCACGCCGTCGGGGAGGAACCGCTCGTAAACGGGGAGTCGCTCGCGCAGCGGGACGCCGCCGTGCTCCGCGATGTCCGCGAGTTCGCGGAGCGCGGGCCACGCGTAGTCCGGGTTGATGTAGTCGTCAGTGACTGGGGAGACGCCACCCAGGTCCTCGACCCCGCAGTCCAGCAGCGCCCGGGCGTCCGCGAGGTTCGGCGGCACCTGCACGGCCACCTCCTCCGGGAGCACTGCTCGCGCCATCGCCACCGTCCGGCGCATCGTCGCCTCGCTCGGCGGGTCCGCCTGCCAGCGCTCGTTCGGGCTGACCGGCTGGACGATGACCTCCTGGACGTGCCCGTAGCGCTCGTGGAGGTCACGGATGGCGAGCAGGCTCTCGGCGCGGTCCTCGACGTCCTCGCCGATGCCGACGAGGATGCCGGTGGTGAACGGGACGCCGAGTTCGCCCGCGGTCCGGATGGTGTGGAGTCGCTGGCCGGGGTTCTTCGCCCGGGGGCCGCCGTGGGCCTGCACGTCGGCCGTCGTCTCCAGCATGACGCCCATCGAGGCGTTCAGGTCCGCGACCCGTTCCATCTGCTCGCGGGTCTGGTCGCCGGGGTTCGCGTGCGGGAGCAACCCCTCGTCGAGGGCTATCTCGCAGACCTCGCGGAGGTAGTCGTGGATGGAGTCGTGGCCCCACTCGGCTAGCTGGTCGTGAATCTCCGTGTAACGGTCGTCGGGGTCGTCGCCGAACGTGAACAGCGCCTCCGTACAGCCGGCCTCGGCGCCGGTGCGACACGTCTCGCGGACGTCCTCGGGGCTCAGTAGCGTCGCCTCGCCGGGGACGTCGTAGTAGGTGCAGTACGTGCAGGTGTACCGACACGCGGTGGTCAGCGGGACGAAGACGTTCCGCGCGAACGTCAGTTCGTCGGCCGGGTCGACGTCCTTGGGACGGACGGCGAGCGCGCGCTCCCGGTCCGCGTCGGAGACGTCCACCTCGACGTCGTACGCCTCGTCGCCCGGAATCGAACTCATAGCTCGGACCCATCGGCCCCGTAGCCGGGGCTGTACACCGCGACGTTGCGCGCGACGAACGTCCCGTAGCCCAGGAGGACGGCCGCTACGACCACGCCCATTCTCGTCCACCCGGCCGTCCCCGGCGACAGCAGGAGCATCCCGGCGACGGCGCCGGCGACGAAGCCGACGGCCGACGCGGCCGCAAAGTCGACACCGAGGGCACGCGGGGACTTCTCGCGGAGCATCGCCGTCCGGCTGTTGTTCCCCAGCGGCGTGTAGACGTCCGCGGCCGCCAGCGCCGCCGACACGACGCCGCCCAGCGCGGCGGGTGAGGCCGTCGACCGGGGGACGCCGACCGCTTCTAGCGCGGCGACCAGCGCCGAGAAGACCACCGCGGCGACCAGCGCCAGACCGACGAGCGCGACCGCCGCGCGGGCGAGCCGTCTCAGTTGCATACCCGTGCGGTCGGCTCTCGCGCGCTTAGTCGTTGGGTTCGCGGACGGCGACCGGTCGTCCGCCCTGGACTGCGACGCGGAAGCCGGCGTCCCGGAGCCACGCCGCGGCCGCGCCGTCGCCGTGGACCAGCACGTCGACGAGGTCGGCGCGCTCGTCGACGTCGACGGCGAGTCGGAACGAGTCGACGGTCCCGACGCTCGCCTCGACGGCCTCGGCGGCCGCCACGTGGTCGCGGTAAGAGACGCCGTGGTAGTCCACGCGGAACGCTGGGTCGCGCACGACCAGCGCGTTCGTTCCGCCGCCCCTGCCGGGGGCGACCACCACGTCGCCGGCCGCGTCGAACAGCCTGGTCAGCGCGTCGGGCGTGGCGAGCGCGAGGTCCGCCATCACGACTGCCGCCGGCAGTCCACCGTCGGACTCGCTCCGTTCGTCCGACGAGCCCTTGCTCGTATCACTCACAGGGACCTCGGCGAGCGCGTCGTTCACCGCGGCCGACAGCGGCCGGGCGTCGACCGTCACCGGGGCGTCGGCGTCGACTGGCGCGCTGGCCAGCACCTCGGGGCTGCCCCCGGCCGCACGGACGGCGTCTAGCACGTCGTCGAGCATCGCGTCGGCGAACTCCCGTCGCTCGTCGGGGCTGAGAACGGAGGAGAGTCGGGTGTTCGGCTCGGTCGGGTCGAACGGAACGACGACCCGCACGGTCAGCCGAGTTTGTCGTAGGTGTCCCGCTGCTGGAGGTACCAGTAGACGCCGCCCGCAATCAGCAGGAGGACGACGACGCCGGCAGCCACCAGCAGGAGCATGTCCGTCTGCTGGGCGGAGGATGCCGCGTTGTTCGCGGTCTGCTGGGCCTCCTCGGCGTTGTTCGTCGCCTGCTCGAAGTTGCCGGTGTTGAAGAACTCGACGGCGTCCTCCAGGTCGCGTTCGGCGTCGCCGACGCCCCCGCCGGCGCTCTTCGCGCTCTCGATGGCCGACTGGGCGTCGTCGATGGCCGTCCGGGCTTCGTCGCTCTCGGTCGTGTACGGTCGCGTCTCGTAGCTCTGGAGCGTGTCACTGGCGCCGCCCTCCTGGGACTGCACGAACTCCGCGTAGGTGAACTGCTGGGGCGGCTCGTAGCTCCACTCGCTGACCGACGGCGTCGTGCCGACGAGTTTCACCTCGACGCGCACCACGCCGCTGGACGCCTGCAGGTCGTAGCTCATCGACTGGCCGGTGACGGTCTGTTCGTCGACCTGGTTGTCGGCGTTGTCGAAGGTCGTCACCTGCCAGGTGACGTCCTCCAGTTGCGTCTCGGCCTGCAGCGTCCACTGCTCGTACTCGTCGAACGGTTCCGTAACGGTGAACGTCGTCGTCTGCTTCTCGCCGACCTCGGCGGTCGCGGGAACGTCACCACTAACGGACACCGCAGCCGCTGGCACGGCGGCCGCGAGCAGGAGAACGACGAGTGCAGCCGCGAGCTTAGAACAGCGGCTCAAGTTCATCGTCGTCGTCTTCGACGAGTTCCTCCAAGTTCTCTTCGCTTTCGTCGCGGATGTCGTCGATGTTCTCCTGAGCCTCGATGGCGACCTCCTGGAGCTCCTTGATGCGCGGGACGTTGTTCACGCCCGACAGCAGGACGACCGAGGCCACCTGCTTGGAGTTCCGAACGGGGTAGTCGCCGCCGCGGACCTCCATCGAGCCGGTCTGCTCTTCGAGCCACTTCCGGCCGCGCTCTATCCCTTTCCGGTTGAGGTACTTCGGCGGGCCGGCGGTGACCAGGAGCGCGCGCTCGGTGCCCTCGATCTCGCAGGGGAGGGTGAGCTGACCGAGCGCGGCCTTCCGGACCAGCGACGTGATGCGGTTGGTCGTGGACGCGGAGTCCTCGACCGGGTTGTCGTTGCTCGTGAACCGGGAGAGAAGGCCGCTGCTGCCGCCGTCGTCGTCGACGCCCTCGGTGGCGAAGCCGACCGTGGAGACGCCGCCGCCGGCGAGCGTGTTGATGATCTCCGAGGAGTCGACGACGGATTCCGCGACTTCGCCGCCCTGTTCGACCTCGCCCGCGCCGAAGAGGATGCCGAAGCGGGTGACGATTTCCTCGTTGATCTCGTCGTAGCCGCCCTGAACGGATTCGCCGGACTTGCGCCAGGCGTCGTTGTCGAAGACGAGGAGGTTGTCCACCTCGCGGACGAACGTCTGGAACGACCGGGCCGCGTTCAGCGTGTAGATGCCGCCCTCGTCGCGGCCGGGGAGCACGCCGAGACCGTAGACGGGTTCGGTGTAGATGCGTTTGAGGTGCTTCGCGATGACCGGGGAGCCACCCGACCCGGTACCGCCGCCGAGACCAGAGATGACGAGGAACGCGTCGACCTCGTGGACGGGGATGCTGTCGATCGCACCCTGGATCTCGTCGATGTCTTCCTCGGCGATCTCCGCGCCGAGTTCGTTGTCCGCCCCGACGCCGTGCCCTTTGACGCGGGACTGTCCGATGAGGACGCGATTCTCCTGTGGAACGTGTTCGAGACCCATGAGGTCGGCCTTGGCGGTGTTGACGGCGACGGCGGCACGCACGATGTTCGAATTGTGCCGCTTGTCGTACTCGAGGAATTTGTCGAGTATTTTCCCGCCCGCTTGACCGAACCCGATCATTGCCAGTTTCATTACGGAACCCTTTGCACAGTTAGAGAAGTATGGGGCCTATAAGCCTTTTGCAGGCCCGTTTCCCTCCGCTGAGCGGACACGTTGCTTTTCGCGGGAAAGCGACCCCGGGACAGATATATAGCCGTCCGCCACGAGTAGGGTCAACCCGTTCCTTTTAAATTAGTACCCGGGTAGGTTCAGACCGTTGACTAGTCGAAGTAGGGGTGGCTTACGGACGGTTACGACGACCGTAGATAGTCGGTCAGCGTGGTCAACTCAGACTCGCTGACACCGAACGCCGAGACGTCGTTCTCCCGGACCGTGTTGTCGAACCGGAGCGACCGGTACTGGTCGGTCCCGAACGGCACGAACGGCAGGGGGTCGGCGAGCCGCATCCCGATGCCCGCCAGGGGCATCGGAATCGAGAGCACGCGCACGGACTTCCCCTCCGCGCGGTAGGCGAGTCGGGCCACGTCCGCGAGCGTCAACACCTCTGGGCCGCCGAGTTCGTACGTCTCCCCCCAGTGGCTCTCGTCGCCGACGCAGTCGGCGAGCATGGGCACGATGTCCTCCACCCAGATGGGCTGGAACTGCGACTTCCCGCCGCCCGGGAGACCCGTGACGTACGGCGTCGTCAGCTTCTTCGTGAAGGTGACGAACTCGCCGCCGTCGCCGAACACCACCGACGGTCGCACGATGGTGTGTTCGAGGTCGCTGTCCCTGACGACGCCCTCGGCGGCGCCCTTCGACCGGATGTACGCCGTCGGGCCGTTCGGGTCGGCGCCGAGCGCGGACATCTGGAGGACGTACTCCGCGCCCGCCTCCTCGGCGGCCCGGACGACGTTCTCGGTGCCGCCGAGGTGGACGTCGAAGTGCCGCTCGTCGCCCTGTTTTGGCTTGAACAGCGGGGAGAGCGCGACCAGGTTCACCACTGCGTCGTGGCCCTCCATCGCCTCGGCGACCGCGTCGTAGGCCGTCACGTCACCGACGGCTGTCCCGACGCTGTCTGGCAATCCGGCTCCCTCGGGATGCCGCGAGAGCGCGGTCACCTCGTGGCCGCGCTCGTCGAGTTCACGACACAGATGCGTCCCGATGAATCCCGTACCGCCGGTGACCAGCACGTCCATACGCTCACTCATGGACGGCGCTGCCCTAAAGCTAGGCCCGCCACCGGGCGCTGGAGCGCCAGATTCGCCGCGAACCCGAAGCCGTTTGTACGTCGCTCGCCGTGTCTCTCGTATGCTCGTCACGCTGGAGGGCATCGACGGCAGCGGCAAGACCACGGTGTGGGAGGCGCTCCGGGCCGACCGCGAGGAGGGCTACACGTTCACCCGCGAGCCCACCGACTCGTGGTACGGCAAGGCCGTCCGGCGTTCGGAGGCGGAAGACGACGCCGACCCGCTCGCGGAACTGTTCCTCTTCACCGCTGACCACGCCGACCACCTCTCCAGCGTGGTCGAACCCGCCCTCGAACGCGGCGACGTCGTCGTCTCGGATCGCTACTCGGACTCACGGTACGCCTACCAGGGCGCCGCCCTCGAGGGCGAGGTGCCGCGACCGATGGAGTACGTGCGGGGCGTCCACCAGCCGTGGACGCGCCCCCCGGACGCCACGCTCTACTTCGACGTGGACCCGGAGACGGGCGCCGCCCGCGCCGGTGCGACAAACAAGTTCGAGCAGGCCGCGTTCCTCCGGGACGTGCGGGCGAACTACGAGCAGCTGATCGAGTACGCCCCCGAGCGCTTCGTCCGCATCGACGCCACACAGTCCCCGGAGGCGGTGCTCGAGGACGCCGAGGACGTGCTCGACCGCCTGCTCGCCGATGCCTGACGACGAGGACGGGTTCTCGCTGTCGCTGCCGCCCATCAGTCTCCCGCCGTTCTTCCCCGAGGAGTTCCGCATCCTGTGGCCGGTCGGCGGCGACGGGCCCCGCCGCCGCGTCTCCGCCCGACTCGTCACTGCGACGCTCGTCGCGTTCGATGTCGTCGACGCGGTGCTCGCGCTGACCGTCGACGCGACGGTCGTCACTGTCGCCCGCACGGTGGGTGGGTCGCTCGTCGCGGCCGCCACGTTCGGCCTGCTCGGCGTTCCGTACGTTCTCGAAGTCGTCGCGGCGCTGCTCGGGTTCGGCTGGCTGACGGCGTTCCCGACGCTGAGCGCGCTGCTCGCCGTCCGCCTACTCCGGTAGCTGTTCGAGCTCCTCGGGCGACGGCAGCCAGAACAGGTCGATGGACCACCCGAGGAAGAAGGGGAACGCCCACGTGACGACGATCAACTCGCCGGCGGAGTCGAAGGCACCCGCGCCCAGCCCGATCGCGCCCAGCACGAGCGTCGTGACGGCGTAGACCAGCGGAATCAACAGCGCCGTGTAGAGGATCGACCCCCACCGCGTCTTCAGCGTGATGCGGAAGAACCGCGCGCCGAAGGCGGCGATGGCGGTGTGGACGAGGACGATGACGCCGACGCCCGCGGCGGTGACGGCCGAGACCATACCCGGGCGTTGTGACTCGGGTGGCTTTTCGCTATCGGTAAGTGACTGGCTCCTGTCCCGGGTGGTATGCACCGCGTCATCGGGGAAACGGACCTCTCGGAGACCGCGCTGGACGAGGACGGGGCGCGCGCCCTCTTCCGAGACATGATCCGGGCACGGCACTTCGACGAGCGGGCGCTGGCGCTCCAGCGTCGCGGGTGGATGAGCGGCTGGCCGCCGTACAGTGGCCAGGAGGGGTCGCAGGTCGGCGCCGCCCACGCGATGGCCGACGACGACTGGCTGTTCCCCACCTACCGCTCGAACGCGATGCAGCTGGCCCGCGACGTCCCCGCCAGCGACATCCTGCTCTTCCGGCGCGGCCACGCCGAGTTCCACTCCGACCACGACGTGCCGATCTTCCCCCAGGCCATCCCCATCGCCTCCCAGATTCCCCACGCGGCGGGCGCCGGGATGGCGATGAACTACGAGGCGGACCGCGACGACACCCCGGTCACGGACGCCGCGGTCTGCTACCTCGGTGACGGCGCGACCAGCGAGGGCGACTTCCACGTCGGGATGAACTTCGCGGGCGTCTTCGACGCGCCGGTCGTCTTCCTCTGCGAGAACAACAACTGGGCCATCTCGCTACCCCGCGAGAAGCAGACCGCCAGCGACTCCATCGCCGTGAAGGCCGAGGCGTACGGCTTCGAGGGCGTGCAGGTCGACGGCAACGACCCGGCCGCCGTCTACGAGACGGTCGCCGACGCGCTCGACTCCGCCCGCGACGGCGACCCCGTGCTCGTCGAGAGCCTCACCTACCGCCAGGGCGCCCACACCACGAGCGACGACCCGGACCGCTACCGCCCCGAAGACGAGGACCTCCCCGAGTGGCGGACCGCCGACCCCGTCGAGCGCTTCGAGTCGTACCTCCGCGAGCAGGGCGTCGTCGACGACGAGTTCGTCGCCGACTGCCGCGAGGACGCCGAGGCTGAACTCGACGACGCCGTCGAGACCGCCGAAGCAGTCGGGGAACCGGACGTCGACGAACTGTTCGACTACGTCTACGAGGAGCGCACGCCCCGCATCGACGAGCAGCGGGACTGGCTCCACGAGTGGCTCGAGGACCACGACCCCCAGGAACAGGAGTTCTGAGCGCGCTGCTCGCCTCGTTTCTCCCCGTCTACCTACTCAGTGCTACGCCGCCGACAGCGAGATGTACGTCCGCGTATCCGTGACGCCGTCGACGGTGCCGATGCGACTGGAGACCGTCTCCAGGACGTCGTGGACCTCGCCGCCGCCGACCTCCGCGATGATGTCGTACTGCCCGGCGACGACGTGGGCGGCCTCGACGCCCTCCAGTTCCGCCACGACGTCGCGGACGTCGCTGGCTGCGCCCGCGCCGGCCCGCACCATGATGAACGCGTGAACCATAGCATCACCTTGGACGCCCCACACGAAAAGCGTTGTTACGTGGTAACGCGGCGCAAACCTATTTGGCGTGTCACGTCCTACGAGGGGTATGCGCATCGTCATCATCGGCGCGGGGCGGGTCGGCCTCCGCACCGCCCGCATCACCGCCAACGAGGGACACGACGTGACGCTCGTCGAGCGCGACTACGACAAGGCCGAACGCGCACGGAAGCAGGACTTCGACGTCATCGAGGGCGACGGCTCCAGCGAGGATGTGTTGATGGAGGCCGACCTCGACACGGCGGACGCGCTCGGCGCGCTCGCCGGCGACCTCAACACGAACTTCGTGGGCTGCATGGTCGGGAAGTACCACGGCTGCCGGACCGTCATGCGCATCGACGAGGACTACCGCGAGGAGATCTACCAGAAGTACGCCGACGAGGTCGACGAGATCGTCTACCCAGAACGGCTCGGCGCCATCGGTGCGAAGAACGCGCTCCTCGGCGGCAACGTCACCGCCATCGCGGACCTCGCCGAGAAGCTCCAGATCGTCCAGTTCACCGTCACCCGGGACGCGCCGATGCACGGCTACACGCTCAGTGAACTCGAACTCCCCTCGGGCGCCCGCCTGCTGGCCTTCGGCAAGGAGGACGCCCCCCTGGGGCTCCCGTTCCCCGACGAGACCCTCGAGGTGGGGTCACGCATCGCCGTGCTCTCGGAGTTCGAGTCACTCGAGGACGTGCGCCAGATACTCGTCGGCGGCGAGGCCGTCGCGGGGGGGAGGTAGATGGTCACCGCCTACATCCTCGTGAAGGCCAACACGGGGGAAGCCGACCGCCTGCTCCACGCGGTGGCGGACATCGACGGCGTGGTCGACGCCCACCTCGTCGCTGGCGACGTCGACCTCATCGCCAGGGTGGACGTCGACTCGCCCGCCGACGTGAAGGAGATCGCCGCCAACGGCATCCAGAGCACGCCCGGCGTCGAGGACACCGAGACGTACATCTCGATGAGCTGACCCCGGACTCGGCCGTTCGTCCCCTCCTCAGATGGAACTTCCCTGCCCGTTCTGGGCGGCCTGCTCCCGCATCGACTGGACCTGCTCGACGTAGTCGTAGCCGGGGATGACGCCCTCGAACCACGTCCCCTCGACGTAGTTGACCAGCGCGAGCGCGTCGTCGTCGGCCTTGCCGCTCCGGGGCGTCAGCGTCAGTTCGACGACCACGTCGCCCTCCTCCCGCGAGACGCCCGTGACGGTCACGTCGTCGGCGAGTGTGACGCTGTCGGCGTCCACAACCCGGCGCTCGAACGTGTCGTACCAGCCGTCCTCGACGACGTCCGCGACGGGTTCGTTCACGACAGCCGACAGCGTCGGCACCGTCACCGTGATGTCGACCGTCTCCGCCTCGACGACGGCGCGTGCGCTCCAGTCGTTCGTCGTGGGTTCGAACGCGGCTTCCTCGCTCTCCTCGTCTACCGCCCGGAACCGCCCGTGTTCGACGAACTCGACGTCGATGTCGCTCATTACTTGCCGAGAGGGAGCGCGAGCAGTTGGGCGTTGCGCTCGGCCCCGGCCGTACCGCTGGCTATACGTACCGGCACACTCCACCTCGGAGCAACCCGCGAGACCCATGTCGAGACGCCCGCACGGAACGCTACGGACGCTACTCCTCGTCGCCGTCGGCGGGTTCGCTGGCGCGACCCTCCGCTACGCCGTCTCGCTGCTCGCGCCGGGCCTCCTCGGCACGCTCACCGTGAACGCCGTCGGCAGCCTCGCCCTGGGCTTCTTGGTCTACGAGGCCGTCGGCCGCAGCGCCCTCTCCGAGGCGTCCCGGACGCTGCTCACCACCGGGTTCCTCTCCTCGCTGACGACGTACAGCACGTTCGCCGTCCAGAGCGCGAGCGTCACCCCGCCGCTGCTGGTCGCGAACGTCGCCGCCAACTACGCGTTGGGCTTCCTCGGCGTCCTCGTCGGGCGCTCGTTGGCGGTCCGCTACGGAGGTGGGGCGTGACGGTCCTCCCGCTTCCCCCTGTTCTCCTCGTCGGCGTCGGCGGCGCAGTTGGCGCCGTCCTCCGCCACGCTGTCGGCGAGTTCGTCCAGGTCGAGGGCTACCCCGCGAGCACGCTGGCCGTGAACGTCCTCGGGACCTTCGTCCTCGCGGCAATCACCTTCGCTGGCGCCACCGACGACGTCCTCCTGCTCGTCGGCACGGGCGCCTGCGGCGCGTTCACGACGTTCTCCTCGTTCAGCGTCGACGTCGTCGGCCTCGCCGAGAACGAGCGCTACGCCACCGCCGCGTTCCACGCCGTCGGGAACCTCGTCGGCGCCGGACTCGCTATCGGGTTGGCCTGGGCGATAGTAGGCTGACCTGGTTCCAGGGGCGACGCTCGGGTTCACCTTCGACGGCCGCGACTGCCGGTGATTGCTGGACGGTGACCGGTTCCGGGTCCGCTGGGAGAGTAATACGATGTTTCTGCACACCCTTCGCCCCTACTTGTCGGGCGTTTGCGCATAACAAAGATTGCGAGGCTGCTTAGCCGACTGTAGACCATGGACGACCACCACACCGACGCGGCGGCCGACGGAGCTGAACCGAACGGCGAAACTCCGGGGGACGGGAGTCGGGCTGACCGACCGCTGCCGGTGTCGCGGCGGCGCGTCCTCGCGGGCGTGGGCGGCGCCGGGGTCGCGTTCGGCCTACTCGGGTACGGTACCACCGTGACGGCACAGCAGACCGAGTTCCGCCTCGGCGGCGAGCTCTCGGGGTGGCAGGGGCAAGCCCCGGCCTCCATCGAAGGCGTCGAGAACCCGACGCTGGAACTGCAGACCGGCCAGGAGTACAGCATCGTCTGGGAGAACCTCGACGGACAGCCCCACAACGTCGCCATCGTCGACGGGGACGGGAACCGGCTCGTGAGCTCCGAAATCATCAGCGAGCAGGGCGCGACCCAGACGGTGACGTTCACGGCGACCGCCGAGATGACGGAGTACCTCTGCGAGGTCCACCCGACCAGCATGGTCGGCAGCCTCTCCATCACTGACGCAGAGCAGACGACAACGACCACGACGACCCAGGAGCCTGGCCGGGCCGGATTCTTCACGGAGGGAACCGAGGTCGGCCTGCGGCTGGTCGCCGACGGCATGACCGCCCCGACCGACTACGCGGTCCCCGACGACGGGAGCGGCCGGCAGTTCGTCACCGACCAGACTGGCGAGGTGTGGGTCGTCACTGACCAGGGCCGCCGGGAGACGCCGTTCATGACCGTCTCCGACCGATTGGTTACGCTCGGCGAGTTCAACGGCTCGTACGCGAGCCAGACCCAGGCCTACGACGAGCGCGGTCTGCTCGGCATCGACTTCCACCCCGACTTCGCGAACAACGGGCGGTTCTACCTCCACTACAGCGCGCCGCCGAACGAGGCCACCCCGGAGGGCTGGGACCACGTCGAGGTGGTCTCCGAGTTCACGACCACCGAGGACGGCAGCAGTGGCGACCCGGCGTCTGAGCGCGTCCTCCTGCAGTTCCAGAAACCCCAGTACAACCACGACGGCGGCCCGATGGCGTTCGGACCAGACGGCTACCTCTACGTCCCGATGGGCGACGGTGGCGGCGCCAACGACAACCTGTACGGCCACGTCGAGGACTGGTACGACGCCAACAGCGGCGGCAACGGCCAGGACATCACGGAGAACCTCCTCGGTGACGTCCACCGCATCGACGTGGACGCGCAGGGAGACGGGACGCCGTACGG
>Ga0075106_1000311_pt1 | contig 26175 bp, 19 predicted proteins | sample AntDeeMetag02WF4_FD_69796 | JGI IMG/M metagenome (GOLD analysis project Ga0075106, IMG submission 69796) | Saline lake microbial communities from Deep Lake, Antarctica - Antarctic Deep Lake Metagenome 02WF4 | ecosystem: Environmental > Aquatic > Non-marine Saline and Alkaline > Saline | place... | reverse complement strand
TGAGCGGTCTTCGCGAGCGTAGCGAGCGAATGGCTCGATAGACGAGCAACGCGAGTCTATCGGTGGCCCTATCCGAGCGACGGAGGAGCGAGGATATCCCGCTCAGCGCGCGTTGAGCGCGCCGAGGGCTTTCGACGTGTTAGCTGGCGTGCTCACAGTTGTCTCGCTGGCCCCCTGATCGGTAACTCCTTGATCTGTACGTATCGAAGGCAGTGAGACGATCGCGCCAGATCCCGGTTTTGACAACGAGGTCGCCCCAGCCACAATTCTTCATCAATATATCCAACTCTACTAGTAATATCAACCCGAAATACCCCCAATGCCACACAGAATGCACTTTTCTTCCATTTCTAGAGGTCGCAGCGGAACGGAATGGGACCGCAGCAGCAATTTTCTATATCGCATTATGGAGTTTATCACTGGCATTCGGCCGTCTTTCACAGAACTGAAGAATATGGGTGGCAGAAGGTTACTCCGTGCATATTTCCGACCCCATTTTTTAAAATAAACGCTTTTCAAATAGAATTGTATATGAGTGGGTTTGTCGACCGCATTCGGCGGAATAAATCGTCGAAGGGGGAGTGGTGAGAGAGTGAGCAACGACGCCACGGGGCGAGAAGAGCGCGCGAACGGCAGAAATCCGACCCGGCTCGGTGAGATCAACACACGATGTCCAGACGCACGCCCCGGGCCAGGTGAATCAGTGAAGATCGACAGGACCCGCGTCGGGCCCACGACCGTCGTCGCAGCGGCGGCGCCGGGAACCGTGGTCCGCTATTGGGACGGTACCGCCCGCAGAGATGGGATTGGAGCGCCCGAGGCCCGGGTTTGAGACGACAAGGACGGATGGGCAGGAACCTCCGCAAATCCGATCCAGACTGGTCGACCATACGACGTCGGGTTGGTCATCGAGGCTCTGGACAGCTTGCACGGCTTCGCTGACCACGATCTGACCGAGATGGCGTCTGATGAGCGTGGTATGTGAATTCACCCCACGCACTAAAACCACTGACCCGGCACGAGAAGCGGTAACGAGCGGTGTCTGAGCGGGAACGACCGCAACAGCGAGATTGCGTATATCCCATTTCGCGATACGAAATTCGAATCACTGGCCCTGATCCGGACACAGATCGGACGACGGGAACGGATCGTCGTGACTGGACAGGCGACGACCCCGGAGATAGAATTTCGCGGTCACCGAGCTGACCTCTTCGACGACAGCCAGGGCGATCGACCGTCTGCTGGCCGGGTCGTCGGCCATCGTCGACCAGGCTCGCTGCGGCAGAACCGATCGTCCCGGATCACCCGCCCGGATCCCCGTATTCCGGCCTCGAACCTGGGCCGTGGGCCGAAGGATAGCCTCCACGAGTCGAAAGTTCGGAATGTACGTGCGATCAATTGGGAGAGGAACGCAATCTCAAAAATGCGGAATCGTCGGTCGAGAGGCCCCGAAACGGCCAGCAACTGGATCGTTGGCTTCGGTCGAGAGGGGAGCCCCGTGGAGAGAGCCCGGAATGACGAGAAATCGAATCGAGCGAAAGTCACTTCTAACGCATCGACGACTTCTGCGAAGGCTGGACCGAGATCCCGGAGCAGGACCGAATAAATCGACTGATCTCGCAGACGCAGGGCCCATACTGTGAGACGGTAGCATCTACCGAACCAGGGACTGCTTTTGCGAACGTGTCGTCAAACCGACCCCACGAGAGAGACGTCGTCGAACTGCGACTGCCGAACCTTCGGACACCGAATCGAGTGAGATGCACGAAAACGAGTTTCGTTTTCGTTCACGCGTGGGCGCTGCCTCGAACGGTCGTCCGATTGTCGACGAAAAACTTCCAGGTTCATTTACCAGTTCGACGCCGGGACTGGACCGAGGAGGAACACACCGAACGGAATGTGCGACTTCAGCCGGTCGGGCGAGTACGACCACGCCCCACGTTACCAATGTTAACGAGGGACCTGCTGTGCTTTTGGAGCAACCAGGTTGCGAAGGACAGACCCGCGAGGCCTCAGCGTCTCAGAATCGACGAGAGAGCCAGATTCTGCTAGAACCCCATACAGAAGCGCTCTCTGTATCGGAATCTGTGGATTCGATGTATCGATCGAACGGAAGCCATAAATTGTATTTCGCGATATCAAATGGAGAGCAGTCAGCGAATACCACTGTGATCGAGACCCGCGAGATCAGGAGCGACAGCGTTCGAACCGGACAGTTCCCACATTCGCTTATAAACACCATCTGCATCGACCGGGCAGCGAATGAACAGTGGCCGCCGTCGGCACACAAGCACAACCGTTTTGTTTAGGCTCGCCTAATCGCCAGCAATTCATGGAACTGACGCGTCGGGACGTGCTCGGAGCGCTCTCCGCGGCCGGTGTCGGTTCCGTCAGCGGCTGTTCGGATCTACTCGACGAGGGGGCACCAGGTGAGAATCCGACCGAGGCGGACCCCATCACGGACCACGACGTCGAGACGCTCGTCGCCCTGGCCGAGGTCGTCTACCCTTCCAGCGTGACGGAGATCGAGTCGTTCGTTCGCGAGTACTCCGTCGCGCGCGTCCGGGACGACCAGTCGTACGCCCGTGGCGTCAGCGAGACTGTGGGGCGACTCGACGATTACGTCGCGGAGTGGCACGACGACTCGTATGTCGATCTGTCTGCATCTGCGCGCGTGGACGTGCTGGAACAGATGACCGTCGACACCGCCGGCCCGGACCCGGACGGCGTCGCCGGCGAGCGGATCCGCTACTACCTCGTGAACGAGTTGCTGTACGCCTTCTACGCGTCGCCCACGGGTGCCGGGCTCGTGGGCCTGGAGAATCCCCCGGGCCATCCCGGCGGGGCGACGTCGTACCGGGAGGGACCATATGAGTAGCCAGCCCGGAGACGACGTGGACCGGACGCCGGCTGAACACGCCGACGTCTGTATCGTCGGTGCCGGACCGTCCGGCGCGCTGATCGCGGCGGAGCTGTCAGCGGCCGGCCACGACGTCGTCGTCCTCGACGCCGGCCCCCGCTTCGACCCGGCGGACCGTGAGGGCGAGATGGAGAACCACCTCCGGCCCGGGAACCCCGAGCTGCTGTGGGGGATGGGCGGCGAGCGGGACGCCTACAGCTCGTCGGGCGACCGCCACTACCCGCTGAACGCGAGCCGCGTCAAGGGCATCGGCGGGAGCACGCTTCACTGGCAGGGGATGGTGATGCGACTCCACGAGCAGGACTTCGAGCTGGACAGTTCGGTCGGCCTGGGCGCGGACTGGCCTATCTCGTACGACGACCTGCGGCCGTACTACGCGGCCGCCGAGGAGGCGTTCTCGGTGGCGGGCGCGTCGGACAACCCCTTCGCACCGCCCCGCGAGGAGCCCCATCCGCTGCCCGCGTTCCCGCCGTCCTACAGCGATTCGCTCTTCGCCGAGGCCTGCGAGTCGCTGGGCATCACCACCCACTCCGTAGGAAACGCGCGCAACTCGGAAACGACCGACGAAGCGGGCGCCTGCGTCGGCTACGGCACCTGCAAACCGGTGTGTCCGTCAGGGGCGAAGTACGACGCGACCCGCCACGTCGACGTCGCTGAGGCCAACGGGGCCAGAGTGCTGGACCGCGTTCCCGTCCAGCGCCTCGAACACGACGAGTCGGGCGAGCGCGTGACGGCGGCCGTCTACGCGACACCGGACGGGACCGAACACCGTCAGGAGGCCCGCGAGTTCGTCCTCGCCGCGGGCGGCGTCGAGACGCCGCGGCTCCTTTTGCTCTCGGAGTCAGAGACGTATCCTGACGGCCTCGCGAACTCCTCGGGACTGGTCGGCCGGTACTTCATGGACCACCTGTTCGCCGGCGTCGGCGGGCGGCTGGACGAGCGGACGCGCCAGAAGCACGTCGGCTTCATCACCAGCGAGAGCCACCAGTACTACGACCGGCCGGACGACTCGCGGACGGCGATCAAGCTGGAGTTTCTGAACTACGCCGGGCCCGCGCCAGCCGACATCGCGATGGGGTCTGACAACTTCGGCGACGACCTGCTCGACGAGATCTGGTCGGCGTACGGGAACCACGTCGCGATGGGGGCGCTGGTCGAGCAGTTGCCCAGGGAGGAGAACCGCGTCACGCTCGATCCCTCCCGGACCGACGACCACGGTAACCCCGTGCCAGACGTGGTCTGGCGGCTCGACGACCGGACGCGGGCGACGATTAGGCGGGCCAACGAGATCCAGCGTTCGGTACTCGAAGAGCTGGGCGCCGAGATAACGTGGACGGTCGGACCCGATTCGACCGGGCCCACGTTCCACCACATGGGGACCACCAGGATGGGGGCCGACCCGACGGAGAGCGTCGTCGACCCACAACTGCGGACACACGACCTCTCGAACCTCACCATCGCCGGAAGCTCCGTCTTCGTCACCGGCGGCGCCATGAATCCGACGCTCACCATCGCGGCGCTTTCCCTGAAAGCCGCCGACCACCTGGCGGCACGCCTGTGAACGCCCCACAGAGGATTAGGGCGGCCGAAAGATCGGTACCTTTTAGGCTCGCCTAATCGACCGTGTTCGTAATGAGTGCGCACCAGGACGTCTGCGTCGTCGTCCCGACGATACGGGAGTACGAGTGCATGCGGGAGTACCTCGAGAACGCCCGCGAGCACGGGTTCGACACCGATCGGCTGTTCGTCGTCCTCGTCACCGAGGACTTCTGTGACACCGACGAGATGGAGCAGATGCTCGTCGAGGAGGACGTCGACGGCGCCGTCTTCGACGGGAGCGCCCGCGAGGAGTGGTTCCGCGCGCAGGGCATCGAGGGGTACGGCCACCTGATCCCCGAAGCGAGCCACGCCCAGACCTCCTTCGGCCTGCTGTATCTCTGGGCCCACCAGCGCTTCGAATACGGCGTCTTCATCGACGACGACACCCGGCCCCACGCCGACCAGGACTTCTTCGGGACACACATGGCGAATCTCGGCCACGAGGGCCCCGTCGAGACCGTCGAATCCGACGAGTCCTGGGTCAACGTCCTCTACCAGAGCGAACACGATCTGTACCCGCGCGGGTACCCCTACGCGGCGATGGACGAGACCATCGAAACCGACACCACCGAGGTCGACTCCGTCGTCGCCTCCCAGGGCCTGTGGACGAACGTCCCGGACCTCGATGCCGTCCGCATCCTGATGGACGGCGACCTGCAGGGCCAGGCCCAGACCCGAACCGCAGTCGATGACTTCGAGCGGGACTTCGTCGCCGCGGCGGGCCAGTACCTCACCGTCTGTTCGATGAATCTGGCCTTCCGCCGGGAGGTCGTCCCGGCGTTCTACCAGTTCCCGATGGACGACAACCGCTGGGACGTCGGCCGCTTCGACGACATCTGGTCGGGACTGACGCTCAAGCGGGCCTGCGACGTGCTCGACAGGCAGATATACAACGGCGGCCCGCTCTGTCGCCACCACAAGGCGCCCCGGTCGACGTTCGACGACCTGGCCAATGAGGTGGCGGGCCTCGAACTGAACGAACACGTCTGGGAAGTGCTCGACGACGCCGCCGCCGACGCCGATTCGTTCGCCGAGGCCTTCGCCGACATGGCCGACGCGCTCGCCGACGGCGAGTTCGGCGAGTGGAACAACGGCGACTTCCTCAACCACTGCGGCGAGTACATGCGCGACTGGCTCGACTGCCTCGCGGCCATCGACCCGACCGGGATGCCGGCCGACGCCGGTGCCGAGGCCCCGGAGGTGGTCGCCGATGACTAGCGAGGGGCGTGACGAACGAAGTGAGGAACGGCCCTCGGAGAAGGCAAGCGGGGAACGAAGTGACCCGCGAGCCAGCGACCGGACCTCGGAGCCGACGCAGGGCCGTCTGCGGGGCCGTCGCCGATTCCTCGCTGGGCTCGGAACTGTCGGTATCGGTGGGCTCGCGGGCTGTAGCGGCCTGCTGGGCGAGGACGGATCGGACGGCAGCGGCGACGGATCGGGCAACGAGACAACCGCCGGCGAGGCCGGCTTCGGCGAGTTCCGCGGGTCGGGCCCGCTCGCCGAGGACCGCGAGGAACTGCAGGGCACCCGCATCGCCGACCTCCCGGATCTGTCGGGCGAACTGACGATCTACCTGGGCGGTGGCGAGGGCGGCCTCTACCGCGACCTGCTCGCGCGCTTCCAGGAGATCTACCCCGATTTCACCGTCAATCCCCGCGAGTCGGGAACCGCCGACGCCGCGAACACGATCATCAGCGAGGGCGACGCGACGCCGGCCGACGTGTTCTGGTCGGTCGACGCCGGGTCGCTGTCCGCGGTGGCCAACGAGGGTCTCACTGCGACGCTTCCCTCGGAAGTCGTCGACCCGGTCCCCGAGGAGTTCCACCCCGACGACGCGTGGGTCGGGACCGCGGGGCGGGCGCGGGCGGTGCCGTACAACACGAACGAGCTCTCGGCCGACGACGTCCCCGACACCGTCATGGACTTCCCGGAGACGGAGGGCATGGCGAGTGCGATGGGGTGGGCGCCGACCTATGGCGCCTTCCAGGCGTTCGTCACCGCGATGCGGCTCATCGAGGGCGAGGACGCCACCCGACAGTGGCTCCAGGACATGGTCGACGCGGGCGTCTCGGAGTACAACAACGAGTTCCTGGTGTCGAACGCGGTGGCCGACGGCGAACTGACCGCCGGCTTCGCAAACCACTACTACGCGCTCCGCGTGCAGGCCTCGCGTCCCGACGCGCCCCTCGACCTGGCCTTTACCAGCGGTGACGCGGGCGCACTCATCAACGTCGCCGGTGCGGCCGTCCTCGGCGCGAGCGAGAACACGGACCTGGCGAACACCTTCCTCCGCCACTTGCTGTCCGCGGAGGCCCAGGAGTTCTTCGCCACCCGGACGTACGCCTACCCGATGGTCGAGGGCATCCCGCCGGTCGGCGGCCTCCCCTCCATCGACGAACTGAACCCGCCGGAACTGGACCTCTCGAAGCTCTCCGACCTCCAGCCGACGCTCGAACTGATGCGGGAGGTGGGCGTCCTCTGATGGCCGCCGGGAGCGACGGCGCCGGGACGGCCCGGGACCGCGTCCGCGGAATCGTTCGCGACGACGACCGCCCGAGCGTCGCGCTCGTCCTGCTCGCGGGCGGGGTCGCGGCGGCCGTCCTCACCCCACTCCTCTGGCTCCTGCTGCGGGCCTCGACGATCGAACCGACCGAAGCGTTCTCCTTACTGACCTCGCCGACGGCGATAGACGTCCTCACAAACAGCCTGGGCCTCGTCGCGCTCGTCACCGCGGCGTCGGTCGCGCTGGGCGTCCCGCTCGCGGTGCTGACGGTCCAGACGGACCTCCCGTTCCGCCGGTTCTGGACTGTCGTCGTCGCGCTCCCGCTCGTCGTCCCGAGCTACATCGGCGCGTTCGCCTACGTCTCTGCATTCGGCCCGAACGGGGCGCTAGCCGGCCTGCTCGCACCGCTCGGGATTCCGGTCCCGACGGTGTACGGCCTCGGCGGGACGACACTTGTGTTGACGCTGTTCGTCTATCCGTACGTCTTCCTCACCACGCGCGCGTCGCTTCTCTCCTTCGACGAGAGCCAGCTCGAGGCCGCCCGCACCCTCAACCACGGCTACCGGGCCGCCTTCCGGCGGGTGATCCTCCCCCAGATAGCCCCGGGCGTCACCGCCGGCGCGTTGCTCGTGGCGCTGTACACGCTCTCGGACTTCGGGACGCCCGCCATCATGCGCTTCGACGTGTTCACGCGGGTCATCTACGTCGAACTGAACAGCTTCGGCATCGGCCGGGCGAACGCGACCCTGTTCTCGCTGGAACTGCTCGCCGTGACGGCGGTGATCCTCGCCCTGGAGTCCCGCGTCGGCGGCGACGGCGGGTCGGGCTACGGCGCGCCCGCGTCGGCAAAGGCGGTCGTCCCCCTGGGCCGGTACCGCTGGATCGCGACGGCGCTCCCCGCGCTCGTGGCGACGTTCACGCTGGCGCTACCCGTCGGCGTGCTCGCGATGTGGCTCGTCCGCTCGGGGCCGGGCTACGCCGGCGGCGGCCTCGCCTTCCAGCCCGAGTTCGCGTTCAACTCCGTCTACGTGGCGGCGCTCGCGGCGCTGGCGACGGTCCTGTTCGCGCTGCCGGTGGCGTACTACGCCGGCCGGTCGAACTCCTGGGTCGCCCGGGCCGCCGAGCGGGCGACGTACCTGGGCTACGCGATGCCGGGGGTCGTCCTCGGCCTGGCGCTGGTCTTTTTCGGCATCCACTACGCCCCCGCGGTGTACCAGACGCTCCCGCTCCTGGTGTTCGCCTACGTCGTCCGCTTCCTCCCGCAGGCGGTCGGGTCCACGCGGTCGTCGGTGCTCGGCGTCGACCCCGAACTGATCGGGGCCGCTCGCGTCCTCGGTGCGCCGCCGAGACGGGCGTTCCGCCGGGTAACGCTGCCGCTGATCGCGCCGGGACTGCTCGCCGGCGCGGCGCTGGTGTTCCTCACGACGATGAAGGAACTCGACACGACCCTCATCCTGCATCCGACAGGCTTTACGACCCTTGTGACCTACATCTGGCGAGTACAGGAAGCGGGCTACTACGGCCAGGCGGCGCTCCCGGCGCTCGTACTGGTCCTCGTCTCCGGACTCTCGATGATACCGCTGTTACGCCAGCGAGGTGACGATGCATAACGACGTTCGAATCGACGACCCGATGACCGAGACGTTCGAGGCCGAACCAGCCACCGGTGCGGACGCAGACGCGGACCCGGGCGACCCGGTCCTCGAACTCGACGGGGTCGGCAAGCGATACGGCCCCGAAACCGCCGTCTCCGGCCTCGACCTCACCGTCCGGGACGGGGAGCTACTCACGCTGCTCGGCCCCTCCGGCTGTGGCAAGACGACGACGCTCCGGATGATCGCTGGCCTCGAAGCCCCCAGCGAGGGGACCGTCACCGTCGCCGACGAGGCGGTGGCGGGCGACGGCACGACCGTGCCCCCGGAGGAGCGCGACGTCGGCATGGTGTTCCAGGAGTTCGCGCTCTTCCCACACCTCACCGTCGCCGAGAATATCGCCTTCGGGCTCGAGGACCCCGCCAGCGAGGCAGCCGCGGAACGAGTGGCGGAACTGCTCGACCTCGTGGGACTGGGCGAGTACGGCGACCGCACGCCCGGCGACCTCTCGGGCGGCCAGCGCCAGCGGGTCGCGCTCGCGCGCTCGCTCGCCCCCGAACCCGACGTATTGTTGCTGGACGAGCCGTTCTCCAACCTCGACGTCCGTCTCCGGGTGGCGATGCGCGAGGAGGTGCGACGGATCCTGGAAGAGGCCGGCGTCACCGCCGTCTCGGTCACGCACGACCAGGAAGAAGCACTCTCGATCTCCGACCGCGTCGCCGTCATGCACGACGGCCACGTCGAGCAGGTCGGGAGCCCGGCCGAGGTGTTCGAACATCCCGAATCGCGCTTCGTCGCCAGCTTCCTCGGCCAGGCGAGTTTCCTGCCCGCGGCGGTCGGCGAGGACTCCGTCGAGACGATCATCGGTTCCTACGACCGCGACCTGCTGGAGGGAATCACCGACGAGTACACCGGCGCCGACGTCGACGTCCTCGTCCGCCCGGACGACCTGCGGGCGACGCCGGCCAACGAGTCCGAGGCGGACGGCACCGTCGTCCGCCGCCAGTACACCGGCCCCTCCTTCGTCTACCACGTGGAACTGGCCGACGGGAACGTCGTCCGCTGCCTGCACAACCACGCTGAGGACTTCGACGTCGGCGAACCGGTCGGCGTCACCCTGGTCGCCGACCACACGCTCGCGTGGTACCCCGCCGAGCGATGAGGGAGTTCCAGCGCGCGGGTAGCCTCGACTGGCGACCATCAGCGGTCGACCGCTACCGCGTGGCGACGCTCCTTCTGGCCGCAGTCGCCGCAGTCGTCGCCGTCCTCGTCGCCACGCGCGTCTTTCCGTACTACTCGATCAATCACGACGAGGGCGTGTACCTCCAGCAGGCCGAGATGTTGCTGGCGGGCGACCTTTTCCTCCGGCCGCCCGTCGAGGACGCCTTCCGCCCCTGGTTCTTCGTCGACGACGGCGACCGGCTCTATCCGAAGTACTCGCCCGTCCCGGCGGCCGTCTTCGCGCTCGGAAAGCTACTGGGCGGGTTCCCGGTGGCGCTGGCCGGCGTCGCCGCGGCAGTCGTCGGACTCACGGCCGCCCTCGGTCGCGAGCTGTTCGACGGCCGGACGGGGCTGCTGGCAGGAATACTGGTGCTCGCTTCGCCGCTCTTCCTCGTCCAGTCGGGGGTGTACCTCCCCTACGCGCTGACGACGGCGCTGAACCTCGCGTTCGCGCTGGCCTACCTCCGGGCCGAGCGCCGAAACAGCCACCGGGCGGCGACGGTGGCCGGCGCCGCCGTCGGCCTCGCCTTCTTCGCCAGACCGTACACCGCGGTGCTGTTCGCCGCGCCGTTCGTCGCCCACGCGTGCTGGACGCTCCTCCGGTCCGGTGCGTGGCGAGTAGCGTTCGGCGGTGACGGGGACGCCGCGCTCCTGGGCCGCCGTCTGGCGACGGCGAGTCTCGGCACCGCCGGCGTCGTCGTCGCGCTCGCGTACAACTGGGTCGTCACCGGCGATCCACTCGTCTTCCCCTACCAGGCGTTCGCGCCACACGACGGCATCGGCTTCGGCCACCGCGCCATTCTCGGGCACGAGGTCGACTACACGCTCGAACTGGCGAGCCGCGCGAACGGCCAGGTCCTCCGACGGCTGTTCACCGACTGGGTCGTGGCCGGGCCGCTCGGGACGGCGCTCGCCGCAGTCGGCGTCGGGGCGCTGGTCCGCGACCGGAATGCGCCGACCGCGCCCCGCCGTGCGCTCCTCGCCGGGCTCTTCCTCACGATTCCGCTCGGCAACCTCGCCTTCTGGGGGAACTTCAACGTCCTCGGTAACCCCGCCGTCCGCGGAGACGGCCTGATCCACTACCTGGGCCCGTACTACCACTTCGACCTGCTCGTCCCCACGGCCGTCTTCGCGGCCCACGGCGCGCTCGGCGGCGCCGACCGCCTCCGGACAGCGCTCGACGACCGGGTTCCGGCCGCTCGGACCCGGCCGATTGCGGCCGCGGTCCTCCTGACGAGCGGCGTCGCCGTCGGCGCCGTCGCGGTCGACGTGGCAGCCGACCCGCTCGAACGCAACGCCGACGCGAGCGCCGAACTCGCGGCAGGGTACGAACCGTTCGCCGACGGCGCACCAGAGAACGCCGTCGTCTACCTCCCCGACGCCTACGGCCCGTGGCTGAATCACCCGTTCCAGGGACTCCGGAACGACCCCTCCTTCGACGGCGGGACCGTCTACGCACTGGCCGACGGCGACGAACTCGCCGTCGCCGCGGAGTATCCCGACCGGGAATTGTACCGATACGTCTACGCCGGCTCGTGGGCACCCACCGACGGCCAGCGCGTCGCCGCCGGGCTCCAGCAGGTCGACCGGATCCGGGGCGACAGGATACACGTGAAGAACTCGATGGCGCTCCCGTCCGGCACGGAGGACGTCTCGCTTCGCCTCTCGACCGGCGAGGGAACCGCCTACTACGTCGTCGACGACCCGGACGAGTCGCTCGACGTGACCGCCAGCGTGACCGCCGACGAGGCCAGGCTGACCGGCCCGAGCGTCACGCCGACCGGCGACGCGGCGGTCCTCCTCGGCGACGTAGACGAAGTGACCGTCGAGGCCTACGTCTCGACCGGCGGCGCCTCCGGGTTCACGTATCGGCTAAACTTCCCCGTCGCCACCGACGACGGGCGGGTCCGTGCGCTCTCGCCGACGCGCGAACGCTGTCAGGTGCCGACCCGGTGCACGCCAGTGGGTATCGGGACGGTTCCGACCGATGCTATCGAGACGACGGTCCAGAACGAGAGCGGGTGAGAACGAAGCAACCCGCCGCGTCAGCCAGTTACAGCAGGTCGCGCTCTTCCAGACAGACTTTCACGACGGATTTGGCGATTTCCGCGCCACCGGTGAACGGGTCCAGTTTCGTCTCGCCGAGTCGCTCGTCGTACTCGATCGGTTCCTCGCGCACCCTGTACCCCCGCATCACCGGTCGAAGGAGGAGTTCCGCCGAGAGGCCGGTGTTCTCCGTCCACTGGACCTCCTCGATCAGGTCGCCCCGGTAGGCCCGCATTCCCGTGGTCACGTCGTGGACGCGCTCGGCCATCAGGAGACTCGCGAGGCCCGCGAAGGCGTGGTTGCCGAACCGGTTGAGCGTCGGCATCGTGCGCGCCCCGTGATAGAGTCGGTCGCCGCTGACTACGTCGTACCCGTCGTTGATCAGCGCCAGAAAGTCAGGAATCCGGTCCAGCGGGTAGGTCCCGTCGCAATCGGTCGTGATCCGGACCGGGTTCGTCGCCGACAGCAGCGCCTCGCGAACCGCGACGCCGTAGCCCTGCGGTGGTTGCTCCACGACCGTCGCGCCGTGTTCGCGGGCGACGGCAGCCGTTCCGTCCGTGGAACTATCCACGACAACCACCTCGGCCTGGCCGTCGGTGGCGTCGTCGATGTCGTCGAGCACCGGCCCGATCGCTTCCCGCTCGTTGTACGCCCCCATCACCACGCTCACGTCGTTCAGCCCGTATTGTCCGTCGGTTTCGCTCATTACCAGTCGTTCGGAAAGGAGGTATTTTAGGTTTGCCAAAAACAACGGTTGAAGGCCACTTCAACCCGGTTTCTCCGCTGTTTCAACCAGAAGCGGACAGCTACGTATCGGGGCCGATCTGTGCTCTTGGAGATCACGCTGGAACTCGATTTGATATAGCGAAATAAGATATACCTCCCGGGAATCCCCGATACGGAGATAGTCAGGCTACGACGGTTTCAGAGGCCAGAGAGTGCGAAATTCGGAAAAAGCGAAAGATATTCGGAGGGATGCCACCGATTCGCAGAGAAGGCCGCCCGAAATCCGGCCTCGACAGCCCACCAGCCACATGTCGATGCGCCGGCTGCCGCAGTGTACCAATAGTGTGAAAACGCGTTCACCACCCCCTCCCTGCGAGAGTAGTCTTGTGTGTTATTACCTACCGCGATTTTCTAATTCCGGAGTATGTCTTGGGCGATGCCGAAAGGCAGCTATGAACCGACAACGTGCCGATCGGGCGAGGCCGACGCCGAGGCCTGAAATTAGCCTCACGGATGATCGAGTACAAGTGTCCTGTGGGGAAGCAGCGGCCGAGAGACCAGAGCCGCCGTCCGCAACACCGAGAAGTGCCGAGCCCATACCATGGACAACATCGGGCCATTCCCATCGGAGGCCCATATTTTCTGAAAGGCGAATTCTGTATATTTGGACTGCCGAGTATCAACAGCTAGTTTTCGAGGAGAGAGCGAAATCGAATCCAGATAGAGCCCTCAATCGTATATCGCTATACGAAATCAGATCGGCCGCCTTCTGAGGAACTCCCGATAACGAGAAGGATCAGCCGAACGGGGCGCTCGAATCGCCCTGTCGGAAAGCGAAAACCGCCCCGTCGACGTTCAGAGGGCACAAATGGAGGAGCAAGTCGATCCAGCAGACCAGTAGTCGACCGAGAAAGGCCATTACGCCCCCGAATCGCCGGTCAGGGACGTCCACGATCCCAGTTATTTACTCTCGTATCTGACTCCGACGAGGTCCAGAGTTGTCGTCATCACGAGCAACAGCTCGCAGTGGCGGGTTCGCATTTCCGAGACACAGACTGAGAACCTCCCACAGAACGGGTTCCGCCTCGACAGCCAGTATCTGGTCGTCGTAACGAGCCGCCGTCGGGACGAGGTTACGACAGGAACCAGGAATGATCAACCGTCTTCGACCAGGCCGGATCGGTCGAGATTGGTCGACGCCGTGTTCGTCGTTCAAGACCACGGTTCGAGAGCCATGAACGGGGCGGCGCTATCGTAGCTGGCGGGGCCTGCTCAGACAATGGCTTTCGCCTCGATAGCGCCTACCGGAACGAGTTCGCTCTCGCGGTACAGAGCGAAGGCCCGAAACAATCCGGTTCTTCGGCCGTAAGCCGTGATTTTCGACCAGCCCCCGTCGCTGCCAGACGGCACCTTCACTGTTCGAATCCGAGATCGAGGAGCGAGTCCGAAACCAGAGTCGTCCGGAGTGCGAGTTCACACATTCGCGAAGAGAACTGCCAGTGACAACGTCCCGCTTCGGGGCCAAATTCGGTATATTCGGCGGTTCCAGCACCAGACCGCGCTGAGACGCACAGAAACCGGTGCATTCGTGTTCCCGGGTAACTGCTCGAAGTGGATTCTATATAGCGAAATGCGGTATGTAGGTGCAAAGTGGCGATCCACCTCAATAAGCAGTATTCGGACGGAGACACGGGATAGAGCTCTGAAAACGGCTATTTATCCCACCTCTTCGTCCATAGAGGTTCGTCACAGCGCCTCTCCTGAGAAGATTGGGTGAAGAGTGCCCCTGACAGCTGGCTTCCGAAACAGATCACACCTGGCAGCCGAGAGAGCAGAGCGCCCTGGTCGAACTCGAAACCGCCGACAGAATATTGTTCATTGTTAGCAAGTGTAGGTTAGCGGTGCAATCGTGAACCCAGAGTCACTCACCCCGAACGACATCGGTGCTCGTGAGAGAGGCGTGGAAAGGCCCATGGTTCGAACCGGCCAAACCCCCTTAACGGAATCAATCGTGACTCGATCGACTGGGAAGTCGTGGTGTCTTCGGATCGTTTTCGGCTGGACTGGGGGCCCGACAGGACCCCCAGCCAGTTCTCGAATGGTGTGAAAGCCGAGATGGTTGCTATCGCCTGGCTGATGACGTTCGATATCACTCTGCAAGAACGCTACCTATCCCAATGCGCGGACGGTGGAACCGCGACTGTGCGGCAGACATTCGCCGCGCGGTAACCACGCAAACGTAGTATCGCGGACGCGTTCGAAGGGCATGCCTTTGTTCGCATCAACCACACACGCACACCAGGGCATTCGATCCGACCATCAGTGGTCGTCGAGAGGCGAGAACCGACTTTCGTTCGAAGAAAGGTGAACGAGGACAGAGGCCCGAGCCCAGCGTGATCATTGCTGGCGTAATCTCTGATGACGGCATCGCTTGCCAGACCCATTATTACAGTTATTCAAAGAGACAATTTACGTTTTAGAGCCATTCTAAGCAGTTTTAGGCCACTTGCGCGAATTTGGCCGATGAATGGTTGTAAATCCTATTTCGCTATATCAAATGCCCAGACGTGGGCTCGGTTCGGTGTCAGAGCGTGACCGACGACGGACTGGCCCGTCGACTACTCGATATCTCGTGTGTACAAACCGTCCGTGGACCGACGGTTCCCTGGTGGGAAAGGGGAACAGTGAGCGTACGCCATCGTAGAAAACGTCCTTGAGCACGACCGGGTCGCAGTTGGGATGGTTGATGATGCTCCGTCGATTCGAACCAGGAAACAGTCCGAATTTCAGAACTCGTCTGCCGGGGCAGGAACGCCTTCCTCGTCGTCGCCGCCGTGGAGGTCGTACTCCTGGCGGAGTTCCCGGATCCGGTCGCGAATGTCGGCTGCGAGTTCGAACTCCAGGTTGCCGGCGGCCTCCTGCATGCGCTCTTCGAGTCGCTCGATCTGGCGGGCGGCCTCGTCGGCGTCGCTGGCGCTAGATCCGGCGACATCGGAGGTGTCGGTCTTGGACCCGGGAAGCGACGTCTCGCCGATCTCCTTCTCGATGGTCGTGGCCTCGTAGCCGTGTTCCTCGTTGTACTCCTGCTGGATCCGGCGGCGACGCTGGGTCTCGTCGATGGCGGCCTCCATGGCGTTGGACCGCCTGTCGGCGTACAGCACCACTTTCCCGTTGACGTTCCGGGCGGCACGGCCCATCGTCTGGACGAGGGTGGTCTCACTGCGGAGGAATCCCTCCTGGTCGGCGTCTAGGATGGCCACCAGGGAGACTTCGGGGATGTCCAGCCCCTCCCGCAGGAGGTTGATACCGACGAGCACCTGGATCTCACCGAGGCGGAGCGACCGGATGAGCTCGTGACGCTCCAGCGTGTCGGTTTCGTCGTGCATATAGGCGACGTCGACGCCGGATTCCTCGAGGAACTCTGTGAGGTCCTCGGCCATGCGCTTTGTGAGCGTAGTGACGAGGACCCGTTCGTCCTCGGGCATCGCGTCGATCCGTTCCATCAGGTCGTCGACCTGGCCCGTCGCCTCGGCGACTTCGACTTTCGGGTCGACGAGGTGGGTGGGTCGAACGATCTGTTCGACGATCTGGTCGCTCTCCTCGCGTTCGTAGTCGGCGGGCGTCGCGGAGACGAACAGGGTCTGGCTGGCCTTCTCCTGGAACTCCTCGAAGGTGAGCGGCCGGTTGTCGTAGGCGGTAGGGAGCCGGAAGCCGTTCTCGACGAGGCTGTCCTTTCGGGACTTGTCCCCGGCGTACTGGCCCTTGATCTGAGGAATCGTCTGGTGGGACTCGTCGACGACGGTGAGGAAGTCGTCGGGGAAGTAGTCCATCAGCGTGTAGGGCGCGTCGCCGGAATCGCGGTCCGAGAGGTGGACGGAGTAGTTCTCGATCCCGGAACAGTAGCCCGTCTCCTTCATCATCTCCAGATCGAAGGTAGTGCGTTCCTCGATGCGCTGGGCGGCGACCAGGTCGCCCTGGCGCTCGAAGTAGGCCACGCGTTCCTCTTTCAGCTTCTCTATCTCCCTGATCGCCTGTTGCAGGGTGTTCTCGGGGATCGAGTAGTGTTCCGCCGGGTGGACGAGGACGGCGGGTTCGGTACTCTTGACGTCGCCCTGCATCGGGTCTACCTTGAGCATGCAGTCGATCTCGTCGCCCCAGAACTCCACCCGGATCGCGAAGCGGCCGTACATCGGGTAGATCTCGACGGTGTCCCCGCGCACGCGGAAGGTACCCTGGGTGAAGTCGACGTCGTTGCGCTCGTAGTTCAGATCGACCAGCCGTTTCAGGAGTTCGTCGCGGTCGATCTCTTCGCCCTGTTCGAGCCGGAGGCTCATGTCGATGTAGTTGCGCGGGTCACCGAGGCCGTAGATGGCCGAGACGCTGGCGATGACGATGACGTCGTCGCGTGTGAGCAGGGAGCGAGTGGCAGAGTGGCGCAGTCTGTCGATCTCGTCGTTGATCGAGGCGTCCTTATCGATGTAGGTGTCCGTCTGCTCGACGTAAGCCTCGGGCTGGTAGTAGTCGTAGTAGGAGACGAAGTACTCGACGGCGTTGTCCGGGAAGAGGTTCCGGAACTCCTCGTAGAGCTGGGCCGCCAGCGTCTTGTTGTGGGCGATGATCAGCGTGGGTTGCTGGATCTCATCGATCACCCACGAGACGGTGTTTGTCTTGCCCGAGCCGGTGACGCCGAGGAGCGTCTGCTTGTCCATCCCCTGCCTGTAGCCGTTGGCCAGTTGCTCGATGGCCTCGGGCTGGTCGCCCGCCGGGTCGAACGGCGCGTCGACCCGGAACGGGTGATCGACGTCGGGACGGTCGACGGAAAGTGGACTGCCGGAGTTACTCATTGGGATCAGCTAGGGCTCGACGAACTTGAGAAATGCGTTCTCCGAGTGCGTGGGAGCCGGGGCTCGTCGCCGTCGGAGCGCCCGAATTCGGAAGGATGAGTCCTTCTTGGGGCACGACCATAGATAGCAACGATCAATAGTTAATGAATCCCATTATGCTATATCAAATGTCCGCGGTCGGGCCCCAACCGATCACTACATCAGACCGATGCCGAATCATCGTCGGTGGCCAGTGATACAAATTCGAATAGTATGCCTGTAGTAACCCGGTCACAGGGCCTATCGCGACCATCCAGGCGAGAATGAGCCCGAAATCGGCGCTTCGGGCGTGCCGACGATACCTGGGCAGCCACCGAAGCCACCGTGACGAGTGTTTTTACACACTCGGTTCGAATGACACGATAGTCACCGATGCAAGTCATCTGCACCGACGGGACGGTGTTCACCTGCAAGGGGTTCGAACTCACGGAGTACGGCGTCGCCCTCTACGGCCAGAACCTCGCCCAGGAGAAGGAACGCTACGACAACGAACCCGAGCAGACGGGGTACGTCCCACACGACCGGCTGTGGTACATCCTCCCCGACGGCGTGCAATCGGAGCTGCCACCGCCGGAAGCGCCACAGGGACAGCGCAGCCAGCAGCCGCCGACGGGGCAGCCGCCGAATGGAACCCAACAGCAACCGGCGGAACAGTCACCGACGCCGCCGATCCAGCAGTTACAGAACCAGCCGCAGCGAGGACCACCCGGACAGCAACAACCAAAACAGCAGTAGAGAGAGTACGAGAAGACCGCGACCGTCGTCGACCGAGTTCTACGCGCCAGCCACGCGACCGACGGCGCGCCTGACCGCAGTGGCGCCGACCAGCGAACAGACGAAGTGCCAGACGGTCCACACCTGGACCGGCCCGAGCAGGCGGGCCGTCCAGACGACGCGGCCGACGGTCGCGGTCAGCAGACCGGTTTCGGATTGACGCCCAGATCCTCGAGCGTCTCGAAATACTCGTCGTAGGCTTGCTGAACGACGGCGTCGGCGGCCTCCCGGGCCGCGTCCCAGTCCCCGTCCTCGGCGAGCGCGTCGAGCGCCGTGTCCCGAATTTCTTCCACTTCGCCGCGGATGGTCCGGAACACCTGCGAGGTCTGCGGGTCAGCCTGGCCGGTGAAGTAGCCAGTGAGCTGGCCGGTGGTCTCGCCGACGACGACGGCCCAGCCGACGAGCCCCCCGAGGCGGGCGGCGGTCCCGTCCAGGTCGGCGAGGGTATCGTAGATGGCTGAGGCCTCGCCCGGCTCGTGGTCGTCGAGCTTTCCGGCGACGGTGTCGTAGTGCTCGCGTTCGACGTCGGCCGCGGTCGCGAAGGCGTCGTGGTCGTCGGCCCAGGCGTCGAACGTCTCGGCCGCGTAGTACGACAGGTCGGCCGCGCGCGAGAGGACGACGTCTTCGTCCATCTCGCCCTCAGTCAGGGCGTACAGCGACTTCGAGGAGCCGAGCCGCGAGAGCGCCGTCTCGTTGGCGTCCCGGACGGACTCGACGAACTCTGGCTGATTCATACGCGGGTGAACGGGGGGTGGGTGTTAGAAAGCATCGGATAGGACGGCCCCGACCGCAGGGAGTAGGGAGGTCTGAGCAGCGCGAAGACCTCCGGCAATCCGAACGGCGACCGAACGGGAGCCGTGAGGAGGGGACGTCGATTATGCGAACGGCGACGGTGAACCGTCGAAAGTACCGGACAGGGGCCTGACAGTCGCGGGCGGGACGGCCACACTTTTTGGACTGGCCGTTTAGTCAGGATGTATGGAGTACACAACGCTCGGCTCGACCGGGATGGAGGTCTCGAAGATCTGTCTGGGTTGCATGAGCTTCGGGGACGAGGAGCCCTGGATGCTCGACGAATCGGAGGGACGCGAGATCATCGACCGGGCCATCGACCTGGGAGTCAACTTCTTCGACACGGCCAACGCCTACTCCGACGGCCGTTCGGAGGAGATCCTCGGGAACGCGCTCGCGGAGTACGACCGCGACGAACAGGTCGTCGCGACGAAGGTCCGGTTCCCCGTCGGCGAGGACACCCCCAACGCCTCGGGCCTGTCCCGCAAGACCATCGAACAGGAACTCGACGACTCGCTGGACCGGCTCGGGCTGGACACTATCGACCTGTACCAGACCCACCGGGTCGACCCGAACACGCCGCCGGAGACGACGCTGCGGGCGCTCGACGACGCCGTCCGGCGCGGAAAGATCCGCCACGCCGGCACCTCGTCGATGTACGCCCACCACCTCGCCGAGCGCCTGCGGACCAGCGAGCGCGAGGATCTGGTGAGCTACGAGACGATGCAGAACCACTACCACCTCGCCTACCGCGAGGAGGAACGCGACATGCTGCCGCTGTGCGACCGGAATGATATCGGCGTGGTCCCCTGGGGTCCGCTGGGCCAGGGGTTCCTGACCCGTCCCTTCGAGGAACTGGCCGAGACCGAACGCGGCGACCCGGATAATTTCCACAACCCCACCTCGGAGTACGAGCGCGGCGGGGGGAGAGAGATCAACGAGCGCATCCAGGAGGTCGCCGAAGACGAAGGCGTCACGATGGCCCAGATAGCGCTCGCGTGGCAGTTCCAGAACGAGTACGTCGACGCCCCCATCGTCGGAACGACCAGCATGGAACACCTCGAGGACGCCGTCGAGGCGCTGGAGATCGACCTGTCGGACTCAGACGTCGAGTACCTCGAGGAGCCGTACGAACCGCAGCCGGTCGTTGGAATCTAGAGGAGTTAGAGGAAATCACTTCCTCTCGAAACTGGCCCTCGACCACGCGGTATTCCGAGTAGACCTTTATTGCAGTCGCGGTTGAGACCCACTAGCATGCAAGCCGTCCAGTTCACGGAGCACGGCGACGTCGACGTCATCGAGTACGGCGAGTTTCCCGACCCCGAAGTCGGCCGCGAGGACGTCCTGGTCGACGTGAAAGCGGGCGCGCTGAACCACCTCGACGTCTGGACGCGCCGCGGATTGCCCGGAATCGACCTGGAGATGCCACACGTCCCCGGAAGCGACGCGGCGGGGGTGGTGACCGAAGTCGGCGAGGCCGTCACACGGTTCGAACCCGGCGACCACGTCGCCGTCCTGGCGGGCGTGAGCGGCGGCGACGACGAGTTCAGCCGGAAGGGTGACCCGACGCTGGCGCCCGACTTCCACATCATCGGCGAGCACGTCCGCGGCGTCCACAGCGAGTTCGCGGCGGTGCCCGAAGAAAACCTCGCGCCCGTGCCCGAGGACGTCGACTGGGAAACGGCGGCGGCCGCGCCACTGGTGTTCCAGACCGCCTGGCGGATGCTCCGGGACCGGGGCGACCTCAAATCGGGCGAGCGAGTGCTGGTCCTGGGCGCCTCGGGCGGCGTCGGCCACGCTGCCGTCCAGATCGCCGCCCACGCCGGCGCGGAGGTGTTCGCCACGGCCAGCAGCGACCAGAAACTCTCCTACGCCGAGGAACTCGGCGCCGACCACACCATCGATTACAGCGAGGAAGATTTCGCCAGCGAAATTCGCGACCTGACCGACGGCCGTGGCGTGGACATGGTGGTGGACCACGTCGGCGCCGACACCTGGCACGACTCGCTGAAGAGCCTCGCCAAGGGCGGTCGTATCGTCACCTGCGGTGCGACGACTGGAGGACGGCCCGAGACGGACATCAACCGCATCTTCTGGAACCAGCTGTCGGTCATCGGCTCGACGATGGCGACGCCCGGCCAGGCCGAGGAGGTCCTGGAGCTGGTGTGGGACGGCACGTTCGAGCCGCGAATCCGGGAGACGCTGCCGATGAGCGAGGCCGCGCGGGCCCACGAGCTGCTGGAGAACCGCGAGGGCTTCGGGAAGGTCGTCGTGGTGCCCGACAGCGAGCGGTAGGCGCCTCGCCGCCAGACACATCCCGCCCCGGGCCGAATTTTTCTGTGATGACCATCGAACCGGACGTCCTCGTCGTCGGCGGCGGTGCGACCGGCGCGGGCGTCGCCCGCGATCTCGCGCTGCGCGGCATCGACGTAGTCCTCGTGGATCGGGGCGGTCTCTCCAGCGGAACCTCCGGACGCTCCCACGGACTCTTACACAGCGGGGCGCGCTACGCCGAGGCCGATCCCGTCGGTGCCGAGGATTGCATCGACGAGAACCGCGTTCTGCGCGCTATCGCCGGCGAGTGCATCAGGGAGACCGGCGGCCTGTTCGTCCAGTTGCCGGCGGACGACCCGGACTACTTCGAGGAGAAACGGCAGGGATGCGAGGAAGTCGGCATCCCCGTCGAAACGGTCCCCCCGGCAGAGGCCCGCGAGCAGGTCCCCGGCCTCTCGGCGGACGTCGAGCGTGCGATGGAAGTGCCCGACGCCGTTATTTACCCCTCGCGACTGGTGGCCGCGAACGCCGCCGACGCCCGCGACCACGGTGCGGCGATCCACCCGCATGCGCCGCTGCAGGACCTGACCGTCGAGGGCGGCCGCGTCAGTGCGGCGCGGGTCGGCGGATCGGTCGACGACGTGGTCGAACCGCAGTACGTCGTCAACGCGGCCGGCGCCTGGGCCGGCGAGGTCGCCGCGATGGCCGACCTCGACGTCGAGATGCGACCGACGCGGGGCGTCATGGTCTCGGTCGAGTACGACGACCTCGGGCCAGTCCTCAATCGCTGCCGGGACCCCGACGATGGCGACATCATCGTGCCACACGAACGGGAGGCCGTTCTCGGGACGACCAGCGTCCCCGTGCAGGACCCCGACGACTACGAACGATTGGACTGGGAAGTCGAGAAGACCGTCGAGGAGTGCGCCACGATGCTCCCCGCCGTCGCGGAGAGTCCGGTCGTCCGCGAGTGGTGGGGCGTCCGGCCGCTGTACGCCCCCGACGAGGCCGAGAACGAGGGCCGGGGGATCTCACGGGGGTTCTTCCTGCTCGACCACTCGGCGGAGGGGGTCGAGAACGCCGCCAGCATCGTCGGCGGGAAGCTGACGACCTACCGCCAGATGGCCGAGGCGACGACGGATCTGGTTTGTGAGAAACTGGGCGTCGACGAAGAATGTGTGACGGCGGAGCAGCGTCTGCCCGGCGCCGACGATCCCGACCGACTGGACGCGTTCGTCGCCGAATTCGACGGCCAGGGGCCGACGGACGCGGACGTGGTCGGCGGTTAAGAGTTCGTGAGGGGAACCCGAACGGCGTCGGCCAAGACGGCGCGATAGCGCGCCGCGAGTTCCCCGAGGACGAGTCGGTCCCGTGGATCGACCCCCAGTACGTGGAGGCCACCGGCGTAGGCGACGAGGCCGACCAGTGTTCCGAGCCCCACGGCCGGGAGGCCGTGGATCACCGTTCGAACGGCGACCATCACGACGACCGCGACCGCGCCGGCGGCGAGGGGGGCGAGGAACGTCGCGTCGAAGGGCCAGAGCCCCTCGAAGTGCCTGATCAGCAGCACTTGCAGTCCGTTCTGGACGCTGATCGCGATCGACGTCCCGAGCGCGGCGCCGACGAGACCGAACTCGACGACGAACGTGTACGTGAGAACGACGTTCAGCGCGGCGAGGAACCAGTCGAGCGCCATCCGGGCGTACTGGTGATCGGTCATCATCAGGAGCCAGCCGGTCGCGCCGACGGAGCTCCCGACGAACACGCCGCCGAGGTAGACCACCAGCGGGACGTACCCCTCGACGTACGTCGGGCCGAACACCGCCAGGAGCTCTCGCCCGAACACAGCCAGCACGGCCAGGATCGGGACCACGGTCGTGAGTATCTGCCGGGTCACAGACGAATACACCGCGTTGAGCGTGTCCACTCGGCCGGTCGCGTAGAGGTCGGATGCGACGGGCGGCAACAGCTGATTGAACGACAGTAACGGGATCCAGGCTATCGACACCAGCACCAGGACCACGTTGTAGATACCCGCGGCCACCGCCGTCAAGAGGGCGCCGACGAGCAAGACGTCGACGCGGTTCTGGAACACCTTCCCGAGGCTGCTCATCGCCACCGGCGCCGCGTATTCGTAGAACCGGCGCACGTCGCCGCGACCGACGCGGAGAGTGGGTCGGATCCCCGTCACGTTGACCGTCGCGGGGAACCCGATCACCACGAGCGCCATGGTACAGGCGACGATGGCTCCGGCGACGCCCACGACGGAGTAGCCGAGCGCCAGCGCTACGACCGCGCCGACCAGCCGGACGCCGGGCCGAAGGAGCTTGTTGAAGAGAACCTCGCCGCGGGCCGAGCCGACCGCTCGAAAGGTGGCGGCGTAGATCATCACGAGCCCGGTGAGCAGGACGAGGACGCCGAACAGCCCCAGCGCGGTCGGGAACGAGGGGTACTCGACGGTCGCCGCATCGATCCGAGGCGCCAGGAGCCAGACGGCGGCCGCGATTATCGTTCCGAATCCCAGCGTCGTGGCGTAGGCCAGTCCCGTCGTTCGTGACTGGGTTTCGGGGTCGTCCTCGGCGGCAGGCAGGTATCGCTGGAGCGCCGGGACGCTGCCGAACGTGACGAGTTGAATCAGCAACTGTGCGATACGCCAGGCGAGCGCGTACACCCCGTAGGCGACGGGACCGAGCCCGCGCGCGAGAAGGAACTCGGTCGTGGTGGTGAGCACCCGCTGGGCGGAGACGCCGCCCGACGTCACGACCGCACCGTGTGCGATGGTGAGGAGCGCGTCACGCTCGTCCTCCGGGACCGGGTCGTCGTGCCCTCGACTCATTATCGGCGTTCACCCACGAATTTCCGTTCCGGGCATTAAGTGACCCGGTACGCGGGAGGGCGGCTCTGACGCACCGCGTTCGGTGCGTCCTCGTCGAGGCCAGAAGCCCCCACAGGCTCACGAGGAGCGGTCACCGATGCGGCAGTAGGGGACGGTCGTCTCGTCACTACTGCTTTGTCGTCCAGAGCGAGAGCGCGCCGACGACGAAGACGAGCATCGCCACGAGCACCGCGGAGAGGGCCTCAACCCACATCGAATCGGTGCCCTCGAGCGTTATTGCACCGGGACCGAGGACGACGCCGACGACGACCGCGACGGCGACGAGACTGAAGAGTTCGACCCGCGTGAAGGAGGCGTTGAACGTCGAGACGTCCATAGTTCGAGGTCAGACGGAGAGTGGAAATCGTTTTGGGTGGTTTCCGGTAGCTACCGCTATTCGGTGTGGGCGACCAAAGAAAATCGGATCGTGCGACTCGTTCGTCCGAGCGAGTACTCCTTATTCGCCTTTCTCGATGGGGACGCCGACGAGGTTGCCCCACTCCGTCCAGGAGCCGTCGTAGTTGACGGCGTCGTCGTAGCCCAGTAGTTCGTGCAGGGCGAACCAGGCGACCGACGAGCGCTCGCCGATGCGGCAGTAGGCGACGGTCGTCTCGTCGCCGTCGATGCCGTCCTCGGCGTAGAGCGATTCGAGTGCGTCGAAGTCCTTGAACGTGCCGTCGTCGTTGGTGACGGCCGCCCAGGAGATGTTCTGTGCGCCGGGGACGTGGCCGCCGCGCTGGGCCGTCTCCTGCAGTCCCGGGGGTGCGAGCACTTCGCCGGAGAACTCCTCGGGGGAGCGAACGTCGACGAGGGGGAGGTTCTTCTCGATAGCGTTCTCGACGTCGTCGCGGTACGCGCGGATGGACTCGCGCGGGCCGGAGGCCTCGTAGTCGACGGCGGAGAAGTCGGGCTCCTCGTCCGTCGTCGGGTAGTCGTTGTCGATCCAGTACTCGCGGCCGCCGTCGAGGAGTCGGACGTCGTCGTGGCCGTAGTACTTGAACTGCCAATAGGTGTAGGCGGCGAACCAGTTGGAGTTGTCGCCGTAGAGGACGACCGTGGAGTCCTCGCTGATACCGTGGCTGCCGAGCAGGTCGGCGAAGTCCTCCTTCGAGAGGATGTCTCGCGTGGTCTGGTCCTGGAGCTGGGTCTCCCAGTTGAAGCCGATGGCGCCCGGCGCGTGGGCTTCGTCGTAGGCTTCGGTGTCCACGTCGACCTCTACGAGGCGATAGTCGGAGTCGTCGTCCTGGAACTGGTCGAGGTTGTCCGCGACCCAGTCGGCGGAGACGAGAACGTCGTTGGCGTACTCACTCATAATCCATTCATCCCTACACACCCACCTCTTAAACTACCTCCCTTGACGGCGTTCCCTGCCCCTCCTCCCCCGTTCCGGCAGGTTCTGCCCCCATTTCTGGGTACGCCCGTGTGAAACGTCCGCACTCTACTGGACTCCCGGCAGCCACATTTACCCCAGACAGCTGCCAGTCCACTTAAATGACGGCGAGCCAGTGGCAAGTATCCCCGCTATCTTCGAGCGGGAGGCGCGAGCGGAGCGAGCGCCGCCGGACTGCGAGTTGGACAGCTTCAAACGCCCGGGAGTGAAATCTCCGGCAATGACAGACATCGTCTCGACCGACTGGGTCGCGGACCACCTCGACGAACTCGACGTCGTCGACGTCCGCGACGCCTGGGAGTACGACGGCATCGGCCACCTCCCCGGCGCGGTGAATATCCCCTTCGACTCGTTCCGGGCCGAGGAGCACGCGGTGGAGAGCGACGCCGGGAACGGGGACGGGAGCGACTCGACCGGAATGCTCCCCGACGCCGAGGAGTTCGAAGCGCTCCTGAGCGAGCACGGCATCGCGACCGACGACGAGATCGTCGCCTACGACGATATGCACGGCGTCTTCGCCGCGCGCTTCCTCGTGACGGCGGAACTACTGGGTCACGACCCCGACAGGCTCCACCTGCTC